>ERZ746981.385-NODE-385-length-16699-cov-15.245578_pt1 | contig 16699 bp, 5 predicted proteins | sample MGYA00374948_ERZ746981 | MGnify/ENA primary metagenome ERZ746981 (study PRJEB28757, sample SAMN06711160) | food metagenome | host: microorganism | place: China:Harbin | collected 2017-01-30 | study: EMG produced TPA metagenomics assembly of the Analysis of...
TGTATGATGTATTGTATGATGTATTGTATGATGTATTGTATGATGTATTGTATGATGTATTGTATGATGTATTGTATGATGTATTGTATTACACACAATTGACAGTAATATTGGCGATTACCGTTATAACGATGATGCTAGCAGTGAAAAGCCTTTGCCAACTCTCACAAAGTATTATGTCCAACTTTCGACCTCAGCAATAAGCACAGTGATAATTGCATTAGCTGATCCTTGTTAAATCATTTGTCCTCTATGTTTACCTAACATCCATCTCGCGTATTTACGTTTCGGGAAGCGAAATCAAAATCTTAAAAAAAAGGTACGGAAAAAATTGAAAGTGAATACTCTCACCTCATTTCCCTATACTTTATGCAAACACAACAGTCCAAACCATTATCTTTTTTCCATAATATCCATAAGTCATTTTTCATACATGCTACACCAGATTCTTCCATCCTTAACAATCTTATTCCTTTGATTTCCCCTTTTATCTACCCCCCTTCTCACTTCCAAACTCCCTACCTATACATCCGTGCACCGCTTCTGGCAAAATTTCACTGATTTATCTTTTAGGTATTTCTCCACCAGCTATATTAAGCGCCAGATAAAGGGTCCACGGAATTCTCCAAAACCACACATCCTGCCCCAAACAATTTCACCTAATGAGTGCAGCGGTCAAGCCGGATTTCTATCTCTACAATCTCACACTTCAACGGTCTTCCTCGGCCATACAATGCTGCATTGGAAACTTTACCGGCGCTAAACACCAACAGCAAATTGTTAGATGTACACAAACAGCGTTGGAACTATGGACATTCAACAAGAGAACAGGCGCCTTGACGAAGGTTCTAGAGCAGTATGCATATAGCAATTTACGCAAAATCAGTGCCTTTCGGCCCTCGGGCTTCAGCAAGGATTTCTTAATTGTGACTTCCGATAGTGGAGACTTGAGTATTTTGGAGCTTGATAACGAGAGCTTCAAGTTTAGAAGAGTGGTCGATCTACCGTACACCAAGAGTGGGATCCGTGCCATAACACCCGGCGAGTATATTGCCTTGGATGGTCAAAGCAGGGCTTTTTTGCTGGGGTCAATTCTGAAAAATAAGATTGCCTGCTCAATTATACGAGATGAGGCCAACAAACCGTCTGTTTCCTCACTATTGGAGGCTAATCACAGCGGAACGGTGACTTTTGCCATGTGTGGACTGGATGTTGGGTTTGAAAACCCGCTTTTTGCCGCAATAGAGTCCACCACACACTCGCGAAGTGGGAAGAAAAGCCTCAGGTACTACGAGTTGGATCTTGGCCTTAATTACGTTGTGAAAAAGTACACTGAGGAGGCATCGGAGTCGGCGAACTTCCTCTTGAGCGTTCCCGGTGGAATATACGGCCCATCCGGCGTTCTTGTGTGCTCTAAGGGCCTTGTACAGTACAAATACTTGACGAAAATGACACATAACATCCCGATTCCTAGACGAGAAGGTCAAAAGCAGGATGCACAGATCATAGCTGGTGTGGTTCATGTTCTCAAGCGAGACTACTTCATTCTTCTTCAGACAGATCTTGGTGATCTGTTCAAGGTTACGGTGACAGGAAAGAAGCAGGACTCGGACGAATCGGACGGTCAGGCGGGAATGGTGGATAAAATCGAGATACGGTACTTTGACTCAATGCCAATCTGCACTTCCTTGCTAATCTTCCGGTCCGGATTCTTATATGCGAACTGCGAGTCCGGAGATCAGTACATATACCAGTTTGAGAAGTTGGGGGACGATCCGGGCGAAAAAGTGTGGTGCTCAACCGATTTTCCAGACGAAATAGCGGCAAAAACGTGCGAGGATGCTGTTTTCGAGCCGCGGCAGTTTGTGAACTTGAACCTGGTGTACATTGTGGAAAACCTGAACCCTGTGATCGACTGTACCATCCACTCCTCGGATAACGTGACGGATTTGCCGGTGATCATCAGTCTTTGTGGCAGCCAGTCAAGATCATCACTCAAAATTCTCAACCACGAAATTCCGTACACAGAGATCGTTTCGCAGGAGTTGCCGTCGAAAGTCGAGGCGGTGTTTGCATTTGCGACCCATGCAGATGACACAAACGACAAGTTGATCGCTCTCTCGTTTTATGATGAGACGTTACTTCTTAAAATCGGTGAGGAGGTCGAAGAAGCAGAGAATACCGGCTTTAAAACGGATGTGGCGACTTTGGCGGCTGCACAGCTTGGAAATGGCTCTGTTGTGCAAGTTTATGCTGACGGGCTGAGGCAGATTTTCTATGATGACGACGACAAGCCTGTTGATACGGTAGATTGGAAGGCTCCAGTTGGAATAGAGGTACTGCATGGTGCTGTGAGTGAGACACAGGTGGTTCTTGCTCTCTCCAGCAGAGAAATCGCGTACTTCGAGGTTGATGAGCAAGACAGGCTTATAGAATATGGCGAGAGGAAGGAACTGGGTTCGCAGATCACCAGTTTGTGTCTTGGTGAGCTTTCCGGTGGCCACAAGCGGTTTCCGTTCATTTTTGCCGGTGGAAAGAACCAGACGTTGACTGTATTGAAGACAGATCCAAGTTCGACTCTTGATGTTGTTTCCAAGCAGGACTTGAGCTCTGTACCGACATCTTTGGCTGCGTTTTCGATGAAGAGTCCAAGTGCGTTTGTTCACTCCGAGTCTGATGATGAAGCAGACGGAGATGAAAGCAGAATTCACCAGGAGTCGCTTTTTCTCCACATTGGAATGGCCAATGGTGTGTATGCCCGTCTCAAGTTGGACCCGGTAACAGGAGAGTTGAGCAACCCAAGAAACCAGTATGTAGGTCCGCAAAAAGTGCTTCTCTCGAAGCTTGAAATCTGCCACCAGAATGTGGTTGCAATAAATTCTGTTCGGACCTATCTCGGCTACACGACCACCACCGACTTTACGATCACCGCGTTGTCAAAACCGGCATTTTGTGATCTTTGCACGTTCAAAAGCGAGGATGTTTCAAATAACGGTGTGTTGGCAATTGACTCAAACACGCTGTACATTCTGACAGTAGATCAGCTAGACTCCAGCCTTCTTATAGAGAGCATTCCGTTGCGATACACACCCAAGGCCATGGCTGATACCATTAATGATAATGGAATGGTTTACATAGCTGAGGCTGACAACGGTTTGCGGTCTCCGTATGTGGGTGAGGTCAAGAAGGAAGAGAATTCAGATAAAAATTCAAGCAGTCCACCTATTTCAAATCAATCAAACCACTCAAATCAATCAAACAACTCAAATGAGCCAAACAACTCAAATGAGCCAAACAACTCAAATGATTCAGCTAACTCAAATGATTCAGCCAATTCAAATGATTCAGCCAATTCAAATGATTCAGCCAATTCAACTCTACCAGACGAAATCGTGCTTTATGAAACAGACGACGAGAAAGATGAGTACTACCAACAGTTCGGATATCCGCATTTGGAATCCAGCTGGGCCTCGTGCATCCAAGTGGCCTCTTTTGAGAACAAGGCTGTGGGCCAGACCATTGAGCTTTTAAACGAAGCAGCTTTCAAAATGTGCTCTGTCACATTCAGCTCCAACCTCGAGCAGCGCTTCCTGGTAGTGGCTACATCCGTGCACCAGAGGTTTGCTCCAAACCGCAATGATGGCACTCACTTACGGGTTTACGAGGTTCAGCAGGACGGATCGTTGACTTTTCATTATAAGACGCAGACTGAAGATCTTGCATTGTCTTTGACCAGCTTCCAGGGGATGCTTTTGGCCGGAATAGGCAATACTTTGGTGCTCTACACTCTTGGAAAGAAGCAGCTTCTCAAGAAAAGTGCATTGAAGCTTGACTGCCGGACGATCGTCGATATAAAATCAGCAGGTAACAACATATTCGTCAGCGATATCAACGACAGTGTCAGATTTGTGACGTACAAGCCTCTCGTGTCAAGCTTTTTCGTTGTTTCGGATGACTGCATCCAGAGACACGTGACGAGGGCCTTACCACTAGATGAGCGAACTGTGATGGTTGGCGATAAGTTTGGCGAGCTTTCTGTGCTAAGATGCGATCCAAATGCGTGGTCAGCTTCCCAGAATGATCCTCACGGCACATTTATTGGCAGCATGAAGGGAGAAATGAACGGGGCACCGTTCCGGTTGAGTAACTTGATGAATTTCTACATTGGAGATGTGCCGACGAGTTTGGGTAAAGGAACACTAACTGTTGGTGGCAGTGAGTGCATATTGTATGCTGGGATACAGGGCACTATCGGGTGCATGCATCCGTTGCGGACAGTGAAGGAGATGAACTTCTTTGTGGAGTTACAGAAGCATGTGTGCAGGGAGTTGGAGCCGATAACGGGCCGAGAGATTATGAAGTTTAGAAGTTATTATATACCGATTAAAGGCTGCATTGATGGCGATCTGTTGGAGGAGTACTTCCGAATGAGCTGGGAAAAGCGGCAAAGAATAGCCAAGCAGATGGATAGAGAGCCTCGGGAGATTGATCGAAGAATATCCGACATGCGGACGAGGTTTGCTTATTAGTGTATATTAAAGGAGTGAGTGAAAAGAGAATTGTTTTGTAGAGGACGGAGATTTGTTTTACCAAGTGGGATTGTGCTAATATTAAAGATTGTGTAGATTGAAAAATACACGGAGCCGGTTCAATATGGATACATAGTTCTACCGTGATATGTGGTGATGTGTATATGCTTTACATAGTTTCCCCACACTCGCGAGCATGCGGAATACAGCTAAGTGCACGTTCAGGCAAGCTCGAAGCTTCTGAACTTTTTTTGGTGCGAGAAAGATCAACAGTGAAAAAAAAAAAAAAAAAAAAAAATCGCTCGCTTTCTTGTGCTGTCTCACTACACATTATTGGTCTTCACATATTTCCAGCTTTCAACATCAAAATTTTGCCATTAGAAGTACGAGCTTTTGTTGGCAGGGATTGTTGACAATAGCCGTGGACTCTTTGCTTACAAAGCAGGTTGTAGAAGCACATTTCACCACCATTTATACAGAGACCATGGGATATCTCACAGAAAAGAGAAAGCACACAGAACAAAACCAGAGAATCCTCAGAGGGCTTCTCAAAGAGCCTGGAAACAGGTACTGTGCGGACTGCAAGGTGGCCAAGAACCCTCGGTGGGCATCATGGAGTTTGGGTATCTTTATTTGCATCCGATGCTCTGGAATTCACCGTTCCATGGGTACGCACATCTCGAAAGTTAAATCGGTTGATTTGGATTCTTGGACTGACGAAGAAGTTCAATCTATGGTGCTCTGGGGCAACGAGAAGGCGAACAAGTTCTGGGAGGCCGGTCTTCCCGACGGATATGTGCCGGATGAGGGGAAAATTCAAAGCTTTATACGGACAAAGTATGACATGAAGAAATGGTGTCCTCCTGGCAGCAATGGCCATGTTCCAGACCCTAGAACGATTAAAAATGGGCATTCTGCGTCTGTAACTACCTCGGCAATTTCACAGAATGGATCTTTTGGTGCCCACGGAGCCAATTCGTCGGAAACGCAATCCTCAAACACACTTTTAGACCTAGGAGAGGACTTACAGACGGCGAAACCGGTGCAACAAAGCGAGCCAATCACATCTTTGCGACCACAACCAACAAGGAGCATTTCTTCGAATTCGCAATCGACCCTTTCCATGCTGGATGGAAGCATTTCCCAGGAGCAAAGTCGGCAAAAGCAGAAAAACAGCCGGCCCGAGCTCAAGAAGTCGATTCTCTCGCTTTATTCGACTCCTTCAGCATCGTCACAGTCGCTTCCAGCATCGTCGAATACCAGAAATGGGGCATCCTCCAACTTTGGCTACCTGTCATCCCAGAATCAGACAGTGCTTTCTGGATTTTCCACACCTGTCGCACCTCTACCCACATCAAGGAATGTGCAGGCTGCTTGGAATGTTAGCAATATTTGGGCAAGCAGCAAGTCATCGTCTACAAGTGATTCGATGCAGGATTCACGATCTGGCTCGCAAACAGAAAATAACGATGCATTCAAGAATATCTGGAAATAGGTTGTTTTATGTTTTGTTGATTGGGTTATGTAGGGGGAGATTAGTATGATGAAATAGATGACATAGAAATGAAGGTATAGAAATGAGGGAATGTAGAAGAAATAGAAGTGAAGAGATGTAGAAGAAATAGAAGAAAGAAGTATGGGACTGACGTGACATTAGTAAGTGAAATGGTACAGCCGTAACATTCTGCAACATTAAGTTTATTCCACTCCACTTAATGCGGTACTATAGTGATAATGAGACATAAGACTTTGGGTGGATAGCTTATGCACCCTATTCGCATGCTTCAGTTATATTTTATACTAGTCCTGTATTGGAATTACATTATGGCATATATGTTGGTCTAGTCACTGGTGTGGTTGGATTATCCTCCATAATACATTTGAGTCTACATTTACTACTGTATGGAAACTATTCATGGGCTATCAGAGCTGCTTAGAGTAATGTTATGGTCATACTGATCATTGTATACTATAGTGCATTTACTGATAATATGGATATACCGAATTAAGTAGGGTATGGATGATAGACTTGTTTGTGGAATATTTCACACCCCTATTATGGTGGAGGTCATGCTATAGGGATTTAGTCAATCGTCATACCTTGTCTAGTATTGCAACCATAAGATATTTAGTCCAGCTATTCCTATCTACTACTCTCATAAAATTGATTCGTCATATACAGCAATAAACTGTAATACTACAATACTGCGATAAAGGAATTCTGCATAACAGCACTGCAGAAATACAGAATACTGTAATACAAAACACAGCATTAGAGAAATACAGGAATACTGTAATACAAAACACAGCATTACAGCAATAATATTTTGCTTCATCAAATATCAGCTTTCCTACATCTCTCACGCTAAGCAACACTGCATTACTTCGATCTTTCACACTACACATTATTTCAACACATCCACACTAAGCATTATATTTCAACAGTAAACAAACCTACTCACTGCCTGACAGCAAAGTCCGGAGCACTCAAAGGAGAAATGACCTGCTTGCCCTTGAAGAACTGCACAGTCTGCTTTCCCTTTTGGGCGATTCCCTCGGCAGTGAAACCGAACCGCTTGAAGATCTCGGGGCCCTTGCCCGAGGCACCGAACCGGTCAAGGCCCAGATGCACGTGCGAGTACTTTCCCCAGCCGAAGGTGGACAACACCTCGACCGAGAGAATAGGAACGCCGTCGGGAAGAACGGCCTTCCTGTACTCGGCAGGCTGATGGTCGAAGGTGAAGAAATCAGGCAACGAGACGACTCTCGTTGGGATTCCCTCTGCCTCGAGCAGCCCGGCGGCATCTACAGCGAGCGAGACCTCGGAGCCCGTGGCCACCAGCACCAAACCGGCGGTCGAGGCCGAGGCTTCGCGGACTACATAACCCCCGCGGGCGGCCTTCTCGACGGACGAGCCGGCAAGCTCCGGGAGGCCCTGCCTGGTGAGACACACTATGGAAGGTGTGTTCTTCGATTCCAGAGCCGTCTTGTAGGCGGCAGACACCTCGTTTCCGTCCGCAGGCCTCCACACCATCAAATTAGGCATGGCCCGGAAGTGGGCCAACGTCTCGATGGGCTGGTGCGTTGGACCATCCTCTCCGAGCCCGATGGAGTCGTGCGTGGCAACCCAGACCACCGGGTGGCCTGAGAGTGCGGAGAGACGCACTGCTCCGGCGGCGTAGGACACAAAGTTCAAAAATGTGCCCGCGAACGGCCGGAAGTTGAGCCCGTACGCTGAGAGGCCATTCATAATGGCCCCCATGGCGTGCTCCCGGACTCCGTACCGGATGTACCTGCCGGAGTAGTCTCCCAGGCCCGACGAGGCCGGTTGGAAGTCCCTGGCAGCGGCCCACCGGGTGTTGTTGGATGGCGTCAAATCGGCCGATCCACCAATCACCTCCGGCACCTTCGCCACGATCGCCGCAATCGCATCCCCGGAGAGCTTCCGGGTGGCCACCTTGGGATCTGCCGCCGTGTAAACCGGCAACACCGACTCCCAGCCCTCTGGAAGCTTACCCGCCTGCCTGCGGGCGTACTCCGCAGCCAACTCCGGGTACTTCTTCGAGTACCGGGCGAAGTTGTCCTGCCACCGCGACTCCGCCTCTGCTCCGGCTGCCGCCACCCCACGGTAGTACCGGTACACCTCCTCTGGAACATCGAAGCTCTTGGCCGGGTCAAAGCCCCACTTCTGCTTCAACTGCGCCACGTCCTCCGGCTTCAAAGGCGACCCGTGCACGCCTGCCGTGCCCTGCTTCTGCGATCCGTATCCGATCGTAGTGTGCATCTTGATGCACGTTGGCCTATCATCCGTCTTCTTTGCCCTCTCCAAGGCGGCCAAAATCGCCCCCGTGTCCGTGTCTGCGTTCGGAACCTCGATCACCTCCCAGCCGTACGCCTCAAGCCTCTTGGCGACGTCCTCGTCGAACTCCTGCTTCGTCGATCCGTCGATCGACACCTTGTTGTCGTCGTAGAAACAGATCAACTTGCCCAACTTCAAGTGGCCCGCCAACGAGCACGCCTCGTGCGAGATGCCCTCCATCATGCACCCGTCTCCGAAGAAGCAGTATGTGTAGTTGTCAGACACCACGAAGTCCGGCTTGTTGTACGTTGCTGCCACGTTGGCCTGGGCGATGGCCAAACCGACGGCATTCGCAATTCCCTGGCCCAATGGTCCCGTTGTCACCTCGATGCCCGGTGTGTGTGCCTCCGGGTGGCCTGGCGTCTTCGATCCAAGCTGCCTGAACTGCTTCAAGTCCTCCATACTGAGGTCGTAACCCGTCAAGTGGAGCATTGTGTACAAGAGGGCAACTGCGTGACCGTTCGAGAGCACAAACCGGTCCCTGTTGGGCCACTCTGGGTCCTTTGGATTAAACTTCATCTTTGAAAACAACACATGTGCTGCTGGTGCCATGCCCATTGGTGCACCTGGGTGACCTGAGTTTGCTTTTTCAACTGTATCCACCGATAGAACACGGATCGTGTTCACCGCTAGTGTATCTAGATCTTGAGACATCTTGCTATACGATAATTTCCTTGCCTCCAAGCTGTTTTTTTTTCAATCTACCATCTTTGAAAGGGAAAAAAGATGGAAGGAAGAATTGCGAAAACCTTGCTGCACCCTTCATGTGGGGGTTTGCCCCAATATATATAAATAAATTTTTTTATCCCTTCAATGGGATGCGAAATTAAAACAAGAAAAAATTAGCGAAAAAGGGAAAAAAGATGACTTTTCAGGCACAGGCGATGGATGTGTCTTGATATTTTTTTTTAATGACTAAATAAAATCCGGACAATCCAATTAATTTGTCTCGGCACCTTTTCTCATCAGCATTGGCTGTATTAAGCAAGCGAGGGCAATCGGACCAACTCCTAACCATCTCTTGTTGAGATTTGGTCGGCTTTATTTAGCATGGTATTTTATTTGGTACGTGATACTATTCTTGAACAGCGTGCTTAGTATTTTTTTATAGGTTCTAACACCACTTCAATATTGTTATATTTATTGTTCTTGTGATTGTAGTATGAGATGTGTGAGATAAAGCTGAATACTTTAATCTACTCTACTTACTACTTACTACTTACTACTTACTTTGTCTTATACTCACTCTCTTCCTGCTCCGAAATCCCCTTCCATTGTGTATACCAGTCTCAAATTAATTTCCACACTCCCCACATTGCGGGTTTCGGCCACACTTCGCGCCCCTAGCAACTAACTATCTTATCTTGCACCTCTAATAGCATAGCTGTCTCTTTCTTTATCATTTTTTTTTCATCAAACAGTAATTTTCTGGCGTCTCTGTCCTCCGAGCCATTAATAATACACGTAATCTTATCTACAATTCGCAGAATTTAAGCGCCCATGTTTCCTTGGCGGGACTCCGAGTAGTTTTCCACACTGCGTGTCTTTTTTTTTCTGCTTTGTTTGTCATCAATTCTCTTGCTAAATTCATTTCTAAGTTTTTTTTTTTTGCCCCACCTCCTCAACCATTTCGGAGTTCCATAAACCAAAATTTCTCCAATCTACGTTTTAATAATTAATTCTCCAATCTGGCTTTTGAAGCTGAAAACCGTTTTATTTTCTCTCTATCATTTTGCTCGTATATCAACCTCGGGTCATCTTCAATTCTCCACATCTTTCAAACTCTCAATTATTTGCAAAACTTTGCATCTTGGGCCTTTCTTCTGTCTCTGGCGCTACCCCGCTAAATCTCGCTATCAGATTCACAATAACCACAAAATGGCACAAAACGGAATGGCACACATCCAATGCAATGGTTTCGCACATCCGTACACTAGAAGCTGGAGGATACGTTACATCCTTACACCCAAGATGTACGATTATGCAATTTTCATACTCAGGTATCAAAATGAGAATGCACAGCATGAAATTGAGCACTAACGACCATCAAACGTTGCTTTTGAAAGCATTGTAAATCACGTCTACTTGTTATATGTGATCGTTTCAAATTCCACAAATGCTTAATTCGGTCACTACACAAACCTATAGTTGGTTATTTGGTGTTAGGATGTGCTGAGAAAGCAGATAATGTGGGGATTGTGGGGCAGCATCTCAAATTCGGTATACGGCAGTTTGACAGCTACAAATTGGGAAAAATGCAGATATCGGTAGATTGTCAATGCAGAATTTTGATTGGCCATATCACATTAGTTTGCCAAGAGTTTATGGCATCACGATAAGATTATCTATGCATTAAATTGATAAGTCTATTAATTCGGTATGCGGTGAGAAGCACTTGCTCGAAAATGGAATTTCAGTAACCCGGAATTTTCGTCCCTTAAAAAAAATCAGAGGAAATGTGAGTATGGGAAGAGTAGTATGAAAAAATTTTTTTATCTCGGCTGCGGCATTGAAATTCATTTAATTTTTAAGCGGCCTGCCCCGCGTTTCATGGTCAGGCACTAACCGGTAAGGGCAGATAGCACATAGCCATTTGCACCATTCTCCTGGGGTAATCCGAACAAAACGAGATAAAGCGAAGCAAGATAGAATAAGCATAGAATGAGCAAATTCGTCAGTGAATAACTGCATTTTGCATTAGAGTTTGTGTAAAGACAAAAAATGAGATGATTCAGTTTCGCATATTATGGGCGTCACCCGCTATTGCGTAATAATTCTGTCGAGGCGTTTTTCGGCAAAATAAGGATGGCCGGATTTGGACATTATGAAACCGGTATGATTTCCCCACACTAGAAAGTAAAAGGACATGAGAAAAAAAAAATTTCGAGAAACAGGAACCAAAAAAAATTAAAATAAAAATAAAAATGAATGGGAATAGAGGGAAACACCGTCTGAGGTTGAGATACCCCCGGGAGACATGCGCTCACGATACAGCATTCATCACTCCCCCAGGTTTATGCAGTATGCAGTAACGGGCAAGAAAGTGCGAATTTCGTATTCCCATATTTTTTCCTCTTTTCTTTTCTTTTCTTTCCTTTTCCCATATTTTTTTCCACTGTTAACTAAACCCACTTTTTTTGTTCCCCGCTAAATCACTCTGGTTTAGGACACCGTCCTTCTCCCCTTGTTTGGTTTTTCTATCCTGTTAATAAATTTACATCACATTCTTAAATTTCCTCCTCCCGCTTTCAAACTTTGGCCTTGGCTTCCCTTTCGACTTTCGCACTGGTCTTTTTTTTTATGTTCACCTTTAGCTTTTGTACATTTTCATTCGTTAACTAGGGAGTTCCCCGCAGTTTTCATTAGGAGCATCGCCATCAGAGGTCGCAGTTTCAGCCAAATCGAAAAGTCAGAAAAAGTCAGAAAAAGGCATTTGAGACTTTGCGTTACTTTACCTTGAATTACTCTGCATTGCGTTACTTACATTGCTTACTTACATTGCTTACTTACATTACTTACATTGCTTAATTACATTACTTACATTACTCACATCACATTACTCTACTCTCATTACTTGCTTTACTCACCTTGCTTAACTTCACTTTACTTTACGTTATACCTCTAATTTCATACCAGCACCTCAATAGGCAAAAATACAATACTTAACTTCATGAGTGGTGGGATCCCTTCAGAAAGCCAAACGACGTTTCGGATGGCCACGCGGATGAATGGGACGTCGTTCCGAGGCTCAGAATTTAGCACTAATGGGCAACATGACGCGGAAAAATCCAGCCAGCAGCAGCAACAATTTGTGTTTAAAAGTGTCCCTCTTGAGGGGCAGCTCAAGAAGGCAAAAAAAGAACCCGATGAGAAAAAAAATCGGCAGCGGGTTAGACGCCGGACAAAAAATAGTGGCAAGGATGGACCCCGGCCGTACAAGTGCCCGTTTTGCGATAAGGCGTTCCACCGGTTGGAGCATCAGACGCGGCATATTCGGACGCACACGGGGGAAAAACCACACCAGTGTAATTTTCCGGGATGCTTCAAGCGATTTTCGCGGTCCGACGAGCTAACGCGCCACCTGCGCATCCACACAAACCCGAACTCGCGCCGGCGCAATGCGGCCGCAGTGCATAAGTCCAGTTCGACGACACGGTTGCCGCGCCGGTCCAACTTGCAGAAGCGCCGCGCCAAGAGCTCGCTGGCGCTCAGTGAGACGCTGCAGCGCCAGCAGCCCCAGCCGCAACAGGCGCATCCGCAACAACCGCATGTGCAACAACCCCAGCCGCTGGCGCAGAGCAACACCTTCAAATCCGACAGTGAGGAGGATGAAGGTGTTGTCATCAAGGCGCACACTGTTTTGGGAAAGGTTGTCGGCGAAAAACGTCGCTCACCCAGCGCGCAAAGTGCGCAGGGTGCGCAGGGTGCGCAATGTGCGCAAGGTACGCGTCAGGGCGCTTCGCTCGTAAACATGGATGCGCTCGCCAGCGCCGCATCACAGGAACTAGAAAATATACAGGAGCGCCAGCAGGCGCGGCAGGCGGCCGCTGCGCTAGTATCGGGCGGTGCTGCGGACCCGTACCGCGACCAGGATATCCAGTATGTGAAGTCGTTGCCGTCGCTCTCGCAGTATTTTGGCGCATCGTCACCGCGCGCCAGGTCGCCGCAGAGCGCAGGCGGATTACCGCCCTTGCGGTTTACCGCAAAGTCGCCGCGACCGCTGCTCTCGTCCTTGGCGTCCCTCTCCAGAATGACGCCGCTTACGGAGGAATCCAGCGATTCGTTGTCGTTCGTTGATACGCGCCTTGCGCAGGTGCGCAATGCGTTCTCGAGCGGCGGCTCCAGCACCAGCCTTAGCGCAGATCTAGGCGCCCAGTTTATTCCTCCGATATCCCTACCGAGATCATCAAATTCGCTGGTAAATATTCGGGGAGAAGGCTCGCTGGAGCCGTGTGTGCCATCCGGGCACCAGCACCTGCAGGAATATGGCCAAAGCGCAGACTTAACACCATTGCAAACGCCTAAAATGTCCCCGAAACTTAGTCCCGTCAGCTCGAATCCTCTACCTACGGTTTCGTTCCTGACCGGCGGCAAGGACGCTGGAGGGCAGGGTGATGGCGCTATGGTGCAGGGCAGTGGCGCTGCAGCGGGCGGCGGGCTCCGGCTACCGCGCTCACCCTCCTCTTCCGCGCAACTCCCTTCGCTTCGCTCGTTGAACTTGAATCTCCCCAAGGCTCTCGATATGACCACTCTAAACCGCCAAGTTTCCAACGATTAGTAAAGTGATGAAATTTTTACTTTTCCTTATGCTTTTTTTTTTCTCTCATACCTCTTTGTTATGTTATATCATCTCTTTTCTACATCAGATTCCGGTCTACATACTCTCTTGACACTGTCTTTTGTGTATTGAAGCAATATAATTAATCGTGTACCACTTCTCATACCATCTCGTACTGCAGCTCCAATTATGTCCCTATGTATAGGAATATGTCCCGCATAAAACCGTTTCATGCAGTCCATCTAGTCCATTATCTCATGCACACTCGAGTACATCGGGATTCCTTCCACTGCTCCTTTGCGTTGAATAGCCAACGATGAAGCTGCGGTTGCAAATTGGAGTGCTTCCCCAATCGATGCACCATCATAAAGTCGTGCAACAATCGCTCCTAAAAATGTATCTCCTGCCCCAGTCGTATCAACGATATTTGTCACTTTTCTGCTTGCAACAAACCCGTATTCCGCCGGCTTTTGTCCGGAAACGCTGTATATGCATCCCTTTGATCCTAGTGTCACGATCAACGTCGGTTTGTCTAAAAATTCCCGAAGCCTTGAGATCAAAAGCTCGTTTTCGTCCTTTTCACCGCCCTGGTGGCTGTTTTCTCCTTTAATGTCTTTAACGATACTCCACGCCTCACCTCTGTTCACAATCAAATACTCAACTTTATTGAGAATGGTCATATCCATCATCTCCGGCTTTAGAGGAGATGGATTGTAAAATTTCACCACCTCTGGTCGGTTCTTGGCAAGCCAATTGATAACTTTGGAAGGTTCCGGAAATTCGTTCTGAAGCACAACATACTCACCTTTGAGAGCATTTGGGTCGAACGCAGAAGCCAAATCTGCCTCGGAGGGCCTCAAATGCCCATTGGCGCCACTCACGATAATAATTCTGTTTTCTCCGTTGGTTTCTTCAACCGTTATCGAAGCAGTACCGGTTCTAACGCCTGAAATCTGCTTTAAAAGGCTTGTATCCACATTTAGCGAGCGTAACCCAGACAAAAATAACCCTGCCTGGCGATCATCGCCAAGACACCCCCACATCCGAACTTGATTCCTTTTATTTTCAGTTGAAAGACGAGCCGTCGCTATACATTCATTCATTCCTTTTCCTCCAAGATGTTCTTCGAAAAAATCACCCTGTACAGTCTCACCTGCTTTAGGAGCCTCTTTCGTGTATGTCACTAGGTCAAGATTTAGCGAGCCGATAATTGTAATCATGTTTTACGTGTTCTCTGGTTTATCAGACCGAGTTCTGGTTAAGTGATGTAAAAAGAGATGATGGATAGTGCTGACTTTTCTCCCTATTTTTCACTACTCACTTCATTACTTTTTTTTTTTTTTGACCCAACGCTTAGTGCGGGGTCGATGAATCTTCTATTGGGCACTATCTAAATGCAGCATCCGATATCAAGACCCTGAGTTTTATGCTTAAGACAGTATATGATCTACCGCTTGGTATCTTAAAATTACGTACAATATCACATTATAATGGATAGATATTAAAAGCATCATAATGTATCAAATTCACTTTAAATAATTCATGATTTCAGACTTTCTTATATGCATGGCATACAGCAAGATGAATTTCATGTGCGAGCGTAGATTGGAATAAATTATAAGTCATGTTGACAAACCAGCCATTATGCAAAAAGTAGGTTACCAGCGCTGTGAATTACAAAAAAATAAATGTATTATACCAGTAAACGTTCATAAAATTATATTAATGATGATTGAAACTATTTTTTGAGGGTAAAATACTTGGCTTTAAAATCAGAAGTTGAACGAATATTCCCATGAAAGAGCAGAGATAAATTTGGTTCGAAAAGTTACAAGACTAAGGTATTCCAGGTGTAGTTAAAGCCCTCTATTTTGAAGTACATGCTGATCATGTTCGTTTTCCGAGAAACATTATATCGGTCATATTTACCGACTTTACTTAAGAAGTATGATGATAAAACGCAACCTTCCAAACTCTTAGAATAGAATCATATCTGATGTAAATAAAGAGTCAGTTCCTGGTAATGCGAAATAAACACCAAAAATGTAGAAATGTTATGAATGCATTTGAATAATGATGAAATAAGAAGAATATTATCCACTGAAGCAGAGTCGGTTCTGAAAAAAACTGGTAAAATGAACTTCTGCAATTAGAGGTTTGGTATCCGTCTAAAGCTATTACATAACACACATCATGCTTCTGGTTTAAATTAAACCATGTCTGATTTTGTGACGTCCCTAACTCTGGCAATACGTTCATATGGAATTAACCAGTGTTTTTTTATTCATCGGTGTTCTATTCCATTTCATTTCCTCAAAGAATATATTTCACTTATGCTATCTGTTGTTCGAAGTCCCCGCAATCTAAAAAAAGCATCCTATTTATACTAACTAAACTGTTGGCTTAAAATCACCAACAAACGGTAAGATTGTGCTTCTCGATCTCTATTATTAACGCAAAACCCGATAAGTTTCCTTCGGGTCATTCAAAAAAATTCAGTAATGATACCCCACAAACAATTCTAATCACCGTATTCTTTCATGGACGATGCATTATTATATTTTCCTATTCTTCTCCAATAATGGATCAATGAACTCCGCGAGTTCTTTTTTCAATATGCGATTTGGATTGCAAAGTACAAATACTCGTAGTTATGCACATGATCCCTAACAACCTTCAAATGTAGTCTCAAGTTAATCTCAAATTAATATGTTATTTCCTGGATATATATCAAAAATACTCAACACCAATAATGGCCTTCACAATCGAAGAATCCTTTGCCTCCTTTGGAGGTAAGATGTTAAAGCTTTCGCATGAATCTACCGTTAACAATTGCAAGATGAATTTGAATCTTTATCTTCCCCATCAATACTTTGATCCTGATCACAAGGAACAACTTCCGGTGCTTCTCTTCCTATCTGGGCTTAATTCCACCCCTGATAACATTTCAGAAAAGGCCTATGTTCCACCTTCAGCCAATAAGTATGGCTTTGCGGTGATCTTGCCTGATACTTCACCAAGGTTAGAAGATGA
>ERZ746981.386-NODE-386-length-16627-cov-13.285921_pt1:0-7500 | contig 16627 bp, 10 predicted proteins | sample MGYA00374948_ERZ746981 | MGnify/ENA primary metagenome ERZ746981 (study PRJEB28757, sample SAMN06711160) | food metagenome | host: microorganism | place: China:Harbin | collected 2017-01-30 | study: EMG produced TPA metagenomics assembly of the Analysis of...
GGGGGGGGGGGGGGGGGGGGGGGGGGGGGGGGGGGGGGGGGGGGGGGGGGGGGGGGGGGGGGGGGGGGGGGGGAGGGACAGGCTGAAGCTGTCTCAGGGCGATGACGTGGATGAAAACGTTCCCCTTCGGAAGGGCGCTCCAAAGAGATCGTGGCGGCGGGACCTGGAGAGCACAAAGGGCTTCGTTTTGGAGGCTGATCTTCAAGCTGGGAGTCGGGGGGTGGGGTGGGGGAGGGGAATCATCCAGACAGAGGAAAGACACCAGGCCGAGAAGGCAAGAGAGATTCTTTACACAAGTGAATCGGATGCTTTTCTGTCCATGTGTTCCCTAATCACACCATCACGGAAATCCAGCCAGCCAGCCAGCCACCCACCATCGTTTCGCTCCTTTCCTGTTCTCTACATTTTGAACGGCGAGTGAGGGAGAGAGTCTTTCAATGGTTTGAGAGGAGTTTGGAATGTCGTGGGACCATGGTACTTTTCAGCCATGGATGAACGTGACGGCTTCTTTTGTCCGCTTCGGCGTTCAGGGTTATCCCCAACTCCCCCTGCCGAGTGAGGCCTGTGTGTCGCTGTGTGCTGGAGGACACCGTGCTGTCCCCATCTTGATCTTGGACTGAACAAAACCACCGTTGGGAGTGTGTTCGGTTGCTTGGCTTCGTTTCCTTTCCCTATGGCACTCACCTGACCGTCCTGTCCACTCTTGGGATCTTTCATCTCCTCCTCCCCCTCAAGGCAATCGGGTCCTTTTCTTTCTCCTCCTCCTGCTCCTCCTCCTCCTCCTCCTCCTCACCCTAGTTTCTCCCCCCACCCCACACACACAAGTCCCACTCTTCTCAAACGGACGTCTAACTGACTGCCAACGTTTACTTTTGCCTTCTTTCCTTCCTTCCTTCCTTCCTTCCTTCCTTCTTCCTTTCCTTTTTCTTTGGGGGGGGGGGGCGGGCGTTCCCCCTTTAATTTTCAGCTCTACAGACGATGTTTTAGTGTAGCACATGACACAGCCATCACCAGGATACATCTAGTTAGTGACTGTCCGTCACCACCTGGTGTCACGGCAAATGACATTTGGTGTGATGACGTGCCCGTGACTCATGTATTTCATAAGTGGAAGGTTGCACCACTTCGTCTGTCTCCCTCGCCAGGGGCACTCACTCATTCTCTCCTCACCCCCGCCTCCCCCCCCCCCCACCCCGCCCTGCACAGTTCCCCCTCCCCCGCCCCTCCCTCCTCTGGCCAGCCCCCCCCCCCCGTGTGTTCCTTTGTAGTATGTCTGAGCCTGTTTCTGTTTGGTTCTGTTCTGTTCACCGTGTATGGTTTGGTAGGTTCTGCATGGAAACGACTGATCTGAGGTATTTCATGTAGCATAATACTCTCTAAAGGTCTCTCCAGGTTCCTGCAGACTGTGAGATTTCATTCCCTTCTGGTGGTTGAGTCCCATTCCTCTGTGTGTGTGTGTGTGTGTGTGTGTGTGTGTGTCTGCATGCGCGTGAGCACGCGTGCACGTGAATAGATCCAGGCATAGGCACACAGACAGAGTTCTATCATGATGTGTGTACGGAAGTCGACCTAGGTATAGGGGTCGATCCCACACATGCACACATCCGTATCTTCTTTGTCCCTTCCCTCCGTGGGCACCCTGTGGAGTTGCTGGGTTGGGTCGAATGGGGGAATCTTTGGGGGAGTGTACATCGCAGGACTCTTTTCCCTAGGGATGTGGTTTCTCTGTCTGTGAGGCGCCAGGGGATGAGATCTGATCTCTCTGAGTCCGCCCACAGTTTTCTCAGCTGCAGAAAAAACGCGTTCGATCCATCAGGAGCCACTGTCCTCTGATGGTTCGAACTTGCTGTCGTGATTGCGATTCCCGGCTCCTGGGCCTTTCCCCTCCGAATGAGAAGGATCATTGTCCAGGGAAACGCCCCGGGGTGGGGTGCTTCCGTGAGCCCGCCCCCACCCCCAGGAGCCCCAGCTCAGCCCAGCCCAGCCCAGCCCTGCCGTGGATGTGTGTTCTACCTTGTGCTTCTGGGTGTCTGCCTGTTCCACCTTTCTTTGGAAGGAAGGGGTCTGTTCGGGCCTCCTGCCCACTTCGCTCATCGGGGGTTGTTTCCCTTTTGGAGGTTGAGGTGTCTGACGCCTTGATCGGTGTTGGACAGAAAAGCCCCTTTTGCAATATGCTTGTGCTTTCCCCGGACGGACGGACGGACGGACAGACAGACAGACAGACAGACACACACACACACGGATGTGTGTTTCCGCCCGGGTATGTACGTGTGTGTCTGTGAGTATTTATACGTACGAATGTACACCTATAGATACGCACACCACACACGCGCGCACGTAGACATCCACGCAGACACATGGGTATAGATGCACATATACACTGATGCACATGTACATGTACGTATACACACGCGCGTTTGCGTATGCGTATACATGTGTGTGCATCTATGCACATCGATCTGTGTATAGGCACTCTAGATGCACACGGGCACCTGTACATACGTACATGCGTGCACGTCTACGTATATATACACACGTGTGTACGTAGGCACAGATTCACGCGTGCGTCTGTGTGGACGTACGTACGCTCTCTGTAGGCGTCTGCGTGTGCGTCCGTACGTATGTATACGTGTGTACATACACGTGTGCACATACACACGCAGATATGTGTGTCTATGCAAGCATGCACGTACGGGTACGCATAGACGTGCATCCACACCTGTGCGCAGACATCACACGTATACACACTATACGTGCGTCTAGATGCGTTGACACGTCCGCGTGTATGTGTGTGTGTGTGCCTATGTATCCCGACGTCTCTGCACATGTGAGCATGTGTGTTCACGCCTGTGTCTATCCGTGTACGTATGTGTATAGATGCCTCTGCGTATATACACGCAAGCATACACGCACACTAGAAACGCCTAGGCATACACGTGCGCACACAGACACGTGCGTGTACGTGAGCATGCCCTTCGTACGTGTGTGTTTATACGCCTGCGTGCACGTATATATAGACGCGATTACGTGTGCGTATACATATGTACACGTGTATACCCACATGTGTATGCGTTCTCCCTCTCCCTCTCCCTCTCCCTCTCCCTCTCCCTCTCCTCTCTCTCTCTGACTTTTAAGCTGCCAGGACAGTTCCACGAGTTGACTTTCCTGCCTGGTGGTTTTGTCTCATTTCGTTTCTGAGCTACATGAAAAAGTTATGTATTCATTGAGGTGGCTGTTGTCACGGGACCCGGGGTTTATTTAGTGGATCCCTATGGACTCCGTCCTCCTCACCAGCACGCCCCTCAATACCACCCCCCCACACCCTCCCCGCAACCCCCCAACCCCCCACCCCCCCGCAGCCCTGCCACCCCAGACCTCCCAGGCCGTCCGCCTTTCCGCTGTTTGTGGCCAGTGGTGTTGAAATCCATGTTCTCCTGACCTCAAGTGCACTTTCCCCACCCACCCGCGCATGCTTGTGTGTGTCGTCTCTGGACTTTGTCACGGTGTCTCTACCCAGGTTGAGTTTTGTTTTCTCTTCTTGGGGGTCCGAGTGTCTCCTTCTTTTCCTTTCTTACTCCTAGGCTTGTGTGTCTGTGTCCGTGTCTGCTTTCGAAAGTCCTGCTTTGTTCTCCCAGCAGCGCTTGCCTGGTTTCGCTTTGCCGGTCCCTCCCTCCCTCCCTCCCTCCTTTTCTCCCTCCCTCCCTCCCGCCCCCCTCTTTCGGGGGGCCGGGGGCCGGGGGTTCCTGGGATGTCACTGGTGCCCCCTCTCTCCGCCCACCCCGCCCCGAGCCCCCGCCGCCCGCCCGCCCGCCCGCGTCTCCGTGGAATTGTCCCCCCACCACCCTGGAATCGCGTGGCGGGGGGGGCGGGGATCGCGGCTCTTTCGTGGCAGCCTCCAGGGGAGAGATCTCCCGGCTCCTCTCCCTTCCTCTGCGGCCGGGGTCGCGTCGCGTCGCGTCGCTCGGCGGCGGAGGCTCCGGGCCGAGCTCGGGCGTTTGGGCGGCCGGCGCTGTGGCGTCCCCGGCGGCCGGCGACAGCGACCCGTCCTCGGGACGTTCGAGCCGGTTGTCGGGAGCCACCTGGCGGCCGCTTGTATATTGTCCCTCCCCCTCCGGAGCTTCGGCGAGCCCTTCAGGAGGGTTGTGACTCAGCCGCCGGGCCCGAGGCAGAGCTCTCAGACACCGGCTATGCTGGCGGCGACAGTCCCGGTGGCGCCGAGGCCTAGGGACGTCCTGCTGTCGCCGGAGATTGGTTCTCTAGGTTTCTGAGGAGGGTGATCGTCGCGGCGCTCCGGGGCCGGGCTCTGGGGTGGCCGGACCGGGTCGACCAGCATCTCCCCGTGCCCCTGTGGCCGCGGAGAAGGACCGGCCGGACCCTCCCTGGGCCGGGCCGCCGCGGTGGGCAGGGAGAGGGTCTTCCCTGCCCGGAGCGCCTGGACTCGGGCTCGGCGGTCCGGACTCCTCCTGGGCCGCCCTCAGGAGCGTTTGCTTCGCCCTCGGCCCCGCTCCGGAGGTGGGGACCCGCCCGCCGGAGTCGTGAGGGTTGACGGGGAGAGGCGGGCGCGTGTGCGGCCGCCCCACCCCAACCCGTGGGGTCCGGTCGCCCGAGGCGTCTCCTGGCACACATGCTGTTTCTTTTTCAAAGTCCCGATGGGTCCGGAGACGTGGATGGACCGGACCCTGCTTCCGCGGGTGGCCGGGGAGGGCGCGCCCGACCCTTCAGCGTGCCTTCGTGGGTCTCGGTCGTCGGATGCGACTTTGTCTCACCCCTCCCCACCTCCCTGAATCCCGGTCAGGAGGTGGGGACCGGCTCGGGCCGTCCTGGGTGCCCCATCTAGGACGGTCTGGGTCCCGCCCGGGCGCGGTCCCTGGTCGGGGCCCGCTCGTCTCGTTGGAGGCGCCGCGCTGACGGTTCTTCCTTCTTGTTTCTTGATGCTCATCGAAGCCAAATCCCCGTTCGGAGACTCCGACGGACCGGTACCCCTACCCGTGTGGGCGAAGCGGGAGAGGGCGCCCCCGGCCAGCTCCCTCTCCCTTGGTGGGTGTCCGCGCCCCCACTTTGGCCATCGCGTGCCCCCTCCCCCTGCTCCCCTTCCCCTGGTCGACCAGATGACTCCCCCCCCCCCCGCCACGAGAGCTCCGGGCCTGGTGTTTATGGGGTAGCGCTGGGGACAGGTGGCCGGGCCAAGGTTCCGGGGGTCCTCCATGCGAGTCGTGGATGGGCCCCGCTGTCGGCTGCTGTCATTTCGTCGCCCTTAATGGGCCTTTTTTACCACCAGGTAAGTGCTGACACGGTCTGCTTCGGTGTCTGCCACCGAGGAAACTTTGGGTCTCTGGATGTACGCGGGGCTCTGGGCCTTCGGGCCGCCAGCTCTGGTCCCCGGTTCGGCCCTTGCCGCTGGAGCCGCCCGCCTGGGCCTGTGCGCCGGCTCCTGTGTGGTGTTGTCTGGCTGACCCGACTCGTGGTGCCACCTCCGGTCTCTGGGCGACCCGAGGGCGGCGGGGCGAGGCGCCGTGGGTCTTCTACCCTGTGCGCTCCCCGCTGCGGGCACCCGGTGAAGGCTGAGATGCGACCCCCGCCCTGTGGGCTCCGTGCCACGTGTCAGGCGTTCTCGAACCTCCTGGGGTCGTGGGCCGCTCTCGCCTGAGGCGAGGTGGGGGGCGGAGGTTGCCGGTGAGGCTTAAAGCGGGCCCCTCTGGTGACTGTCCTCGCCGTGCCTTCCCCCTGCTCCACCTTGGCTCATCCGATCGATGTGGTGTGGTCGTGCTCTCCCGGGCCGGGCCTAAGCCGTGCCAGACGAGGGACAGGTGTTCCCGGGGAACGTGTCTGCTCTTCTCGGTCTGTCCGCGGGGCCCCTCGCCTGACTTTTCCCCCCTGGCCGTCGGGGAGGGGGAGGAAGGCGGGGGCTGGGTTGCGGCCTCTGGCCCTGACCTTCGGTCTCCTGTCCCCCGCCTCGGGTGGCGTCAGTGGGGGCCGTGGGTCTTCTGACACAGCAGATGCTCTCGCTTCGCCTTCCCGGCGTGTGCTCCGCGAGCGGCCCTCCCCGCGGTGGGGAGGGCTGTACCGCTGCTGCGCTGCGCCCCCCCGCGCGGGTGCGCGAGCGTGCCTCGTTGGACCCTCGGTGGTGCCCCTGGAGCGCTCCAGGTCGTCGCTCAGGTGCCTGAGGCCGAGCGGTGGTGTCGTTTCCCTTAACCCCGGTGTCCTCCTCGGGTCCCCACCGCGGTGGTGTGTGTGTGTCCCGTGAGTGGGCTCTCTTTTGGGGGGGGTCGAGGCGGTAGGAGAGGCGTGCCTGTTCCCCTCGTCGTCGAGGCTGACGGGTCGTCGAGGCCTTGCAGGGGACGGGACGCGGGCTCGGCGCTGGCCCCGGCCGCGCAGACGCTCCTGTGTTGGTGCTCCGCCTACCTGTACCGCAGACCCCTCCCACCCCAGCTGAGGACTGGTGGCTCGTGGAGCGCCTCCGTGGGCCCGAAGGAGAGAGACGATCCGGGTGAGGGGCGGCGAGCCCTCGGTGAGAAAGCCTTCTCTAGCGATCCGAGAGGGAGCCTTGGGGTATCGGACCCCCCAGCTGCTGCCCCTCCTGAGTGCGCAGTGGCCGCCGTGGCGGCTGCCAAGAGCGCGTGGGCAGAACACCCCGCCCCCCACCTCCCCTCTGGGGGCGGTGGGGGGCGGGTGCGCCGGCCCCGCGGTGGGGCCGTGTGCCGCTCGTTGCCTACCGCGGCCCGCGCCTCCCCCCTTCGAGTTGGGGGAGGGTCCCGCTGGGCCCCGCCGGGCGTCCGGCAGGTGGGGGGGGACCGGAGCGTGCGTGCGCCGCGTGTGCGCGCGGTCGGCCCCCGCGGTGTGGTGAGCCTTGGGGCAAAGGGGGGGAAGGTGTTGGGGGCGCGACGTCCGGTCGGCCCCGGCTTCCCCAGCCCCGCAGCCGTGGTGCGGGAGAGCCTATCGCGCCCGCCCTCTCCCCACGAGCCGCAGCCGGTGGCGGCGTGCGGTCACGGTCGGGGCCGCCTCGCTCGAGAGCGTGATCCCCAGGATGTCGAGCCTCGGGGTGGCAGACTTGGATCGGAAGACGGATCTGTCGAGGACGGGTGGCGGAAGATGGGTTTGGGCGGCTCGCCGGCCCTGGCGGCGGGGCCGGGTCGTGGGGGCCCGCTCTGGGGCTGGCCGGGACCGGTCGGCGTCCCAGGCGTGTCGCGGGACCGCCCTCGTGTGTGGGTGGCGGTGGGACCCCGCGCTGGTTTTCCTGGTGGCCCGGCCGTGTTCCCGGTGTCTTTGTGGTCCCCGGATGGCGCCCGCGGCCCTGTCCCGCGGCCCCCGCCGTGCGTGCTTGCCGGCCCCTCCCCGCCGCTGCCGGCCTCTCCTCCTCGTCCCGCGCGTGCGACCGCCCCGCGCTCCCTTCCCCTGTCTGGGGCCGAGCCGGCCTCGCCTCATGTGGGTGTCGTTCCCCCGGCCTCCGTCGGCCGGTGGCGTCCCCGAGGCGGGGCGGCGCGCGGGGAGCCTTGCGCGTGT
>ERZ746981.387-NODE-387-length-16610-cov-105.097865_pt1 | contig 16610 bp, 13 predicted proteins | sample MGYA00374948_ERZ746981 | MGnify/ENA primary metagenome ERZ746981 (study PRJEB28757, sample SAMN06711160) | food metagenome | host: microorganism | place: China:Harbin | collected 2017-01-30 | study: EMG produced TPA metagenomics assembly of the Analysis of...
CATGGCTGGGAACTTGGCTATCACATCGTCATTGCCGAGGATCTCTGCACCAGCCTGTCAGCAGACCTTCATGATGTTTCCATCCGCTCGATCCTCCCGCGGATTGCACGCGTGCTGCCTTCCGATACAATCGTGTTTGGCGGTTAAGCGGTGAGGGTAGGGCCATCAGCGTGGCTGCTGACCGGGCGATGGGGCGTACTGGCGCTGCTTTCGCTGGTTTTTGGTATGCTTCTGACCGTCTTACGCCTGCCGGCCGCGCCGCTGCTGGGACCACTGGGGGCGGCGGTCGTACTGGCCACACGGGGTAGCGCGGTCCGTATTCCCCGCTGGGCCTTTCTCGGCGCACAGGGCGTGGTCGGGGTCATGATCGCCAGCTATCTTTCAGCCTCGATCTTTCACGAAATGGCAGCCAGCTGGCCGGTCTTTGTTGCCGGTACGTTTTCTACCCTGTCTGCGGCAGCCCTTCTCGGCTGGCTGCTGACACGCTCGCGCCTGCTACCCGGCAATACCGCGATCTGGGGTTCATCACCCGGTGCGGCCACGGTCATGACCCTGATGGCGGAATCATACGGGGCGGATATGCGGCTCGTCGCCTTCATGCAATATCTGCGCGTGGCGTGCTGCGCTGTCATTGCGGCTGTTATTGCGCGCGTGGCCGGAACGCCGTCCGCCCCGCTGGTCGTGGCACAGACCCTCTCATGGCAGGGTGCTTTACTTGCGCTTGTGATCGCGCTGGCAGGCAGCGCCTTGGGCACCCGTCTGCGCGTGCCGGCCGGGGGACTGCTTGTGCCCATGGGGATCGGGATGGCCGCAAGGCTTGGCGCCCATCTGCCGATCGAACAGCCGCATCTTCTGCTGGTCGCGGCCTATGCTCTGGTCGGGTGGGGCATCGGCATGCGGTTTACGCCAGATGTGCTGGCTTATGCCGGACGTGTCTTTCCACGTGTGCTGGGTTCCATCCTCGCGCTGATTGCGGTGTGTGGCGGCTTTGCATTGGTGCTGGCCCGGCTGGCGCATGTGGATCTGCTGACGGCTTATCTTGCAACCAGCCCTGGTGGAGCTGATTCCGTCTCCATTATCGCTTCGACCACAAAAGTGGACATGCCTTTCGTCATTGCCATGCAGGTCGCCCGGTTTTTTTGCGTTCTGGTCACCGGGCCAGCTCTGGCACGTTTTCTATCTCGTAGGTCGTCGGCAAAGGGGTAACAGGTCGTATCGCGAGAGACACATGGGAAACAGGTGGCAGGGAAAGAGGGAGTTGCCGAAGGCCAGTGTGACAGATCCTTCCATCGCAAACTCGCTGGTGCTGAAACTTGACGACTGTTTCCGGTGGATGACGGGAGCAGCCATTTGTTCACCAAAGTATCCGCCTAAGCCGTCTGTCTGTTTACGGAACGTCCAGCAGACAGACGGTTTCCGCCTCTTTGCAGACATTAGGTGCTTTGTTTGCCTGACTGCAAAGCCGACATTAAGCCAATCCTGATCCAGCGGCACACCCGTTGGCTGGTCAAATCACACGCTTTCTGCTACTAACACCGATAAATTAGAAGTAGATTATTTACACGAATACACCCACGCACATCCGATAATTGCTCGATATCGATGCCCCGTGTCGGGTAACGACTGTGATGCGATCCTGTTTGCTTTTATCGAGGTTCTTTGCAACCGAAAGTGAGGTCAGATGCTCAAAAGCTTCCGTAAGAATGCGCAAAACAGATCGTCACATACTGTAGCTCTTTCTGAAGAAGCTCTTTCTGAAGACGATGACCTGACACTTCGCCTGGGCCTTGGGCGCTTCGCCAAGCCAGAGCACCTTGAAGCTGCGCGCGCGACGGTTATTGGCTTGGCGGATCGAGAGCGCTGGTTGCAGTGCGATTGTTCAAAAGAACAGCAGCCAATCATGGTACCGGTCAGAGGAGAACGAGCAACGTTCCGTCTGAAGGAAGGCAGCGCCGACCATGACGTCGAATGCGATTTCGCCCGCCCTCCAGGTTATCAGCGTAGCATCAATCGCTCGCTCAGCCGAGTAGAGGGGAACATCAATTTAGGTTCCCGGCGCGCCCGGCCGCCTTCCCGCCCGCGCGGTATCAGGCAACGGCACTCGCATTCTGCTGAGAAGCGCTCCACGCTCGCGCGCCTGTTGATGACGCTGATAGACCGGGCGGCACTCAATCGCCTTGAACTTCCTAGGCGGGTGCGTGACCAGGAATCGCAGAAATTCGTCTGGAGGAGAAGCCTGTCCTTGAGCGACCAGCTCGCGGCCATCCGGTCCGCGGCGAACGGAATCGAGGTGTCTCCAGGAATTCAAGCTTCCCGTTTTCTTAAAACGGACACCGCCTATTTTAACGATCTGAAAGATAGCCTGCTTCAAAGCCGGGACGAGTTTGGAGACTATATCCCATTTGGATTGATGCTCTTCATCGCCAGCCATACTGATGGCAACGAGATATTTCCGGTTGGGGACGGACGTTGCCCAATTCCGTGTGGAAACGCCAGTGTCAGGGTTTTTGGCGAGGAACCAAGGACTGTTGAGCAGACGGCGCGTTCGCCCTACATCGCTTTGTGCCTAATCAGCGAAAACGCATCCGGAGACGGCATGGAGGTAATCCGCGCTTACCTGCATCCGTGCCTACATAAAGGCAGTTTATTTCCTGTCGACAGCAACGCTGAGCGTTCTACGTTCAAGGTCATCGACAAGGCTTGCGAATGGGTAGCGGGCAAACAACAAGGCCTGAGCTTTGATCTCGAGAAACCCTTGTTTTCGCTCGCGCCTGTTGAAGACGATAACGATAACGCGGAGACCTGCACCTTCTGTTGTATCCCCGACTTTATCCTGCACTGTACCCGAGATCAGCAACAGGAGAATCCCCTGGAAATTATTATCGAAACCATGGGCTTCGAAAACGACCAAAATTATTCAGCACGAAAAGAGCGCACGCACCCCGAGATGAAGATGCGTACTGGAATCCAGCACCTGCTGCTGCATCGGCCGCTGGGCCAAAACCTAGAACAAGAAAACTCTAGCCTTCTGAGAAGAATTGGCAGAATTGCGCTCAAATGGGGTGAAGATGGCTGAAGACCATGCGAGCGGATCACCAAGAACCCACGTCCAACCAAAACAGCAGTGGTTTCAGGCGGCAGTACCAACTTTGCAACAGAGCCTCAAGCGCCCGACAAGCAAATGTCAGCTTTCTGGTATTCCAAGTTAACCGCTGACTTTCCGCTTACGCCTTCTTTTCGGACATGAGAGCGGGTCAACGGCTTTGCCGAAAGCGGACCCTCCTTGCTAACACATTTCAAATCCCTGGACGCTGAAGTCTGCACATTCCGGACATTTGTCCATGCGTGGTCACTCCTCCTCAGGCAGATCTTCTCGGCGGACAGCAAGAGGTGTCCATTTACGAGCGCAAACTTCATTCAACCTACTACAGCACGTTGTGATAGTGATCGTCGAGAATGATACTATTGGCGCTAAACTCGTCCGCAGCATCGTCCACCGCTGGAATCGTCCACTCAGAACCTTTACGAAATAAGCGCTGATCGCCGTTTGGTGCCGTACCGGGATTGGCGTGCATCAGATCATTTCGAATACCGACAAGCCGCTTAAATTCATCGGCGGCTGGGCTGAGTGTCGCGACCACTGCCGGATCAGGATGTGCTGCTGCTCTGGCCACAAGATCGGTTGCAATCTGGCCGGCAGTTTTTTTCCCAACTGTCCCGATATATCCGGGGCCCATCTTCTCGCAGCAATAGACCGCAGCCCACTCGGCACGCGCAAAGCATATCAATGCGAGCCCGACTGCATGGAGGTATGGATCGTCGATTGGGACTCTAAGCCTATCGTCTTTCACGGAATCTTCCTCTCCTATCACTTACGCTGCTGGCGGTGTTGCCCCGTGCGAGGTGCAATCAAGATACCTGAATACCCATCGGCGAGCAACGAAGCGGGGGACAGGAATCTTGTCCTCTAGCTATCTGGCTTGTGTTCCTGATACGTTCTTGACATGGGCACATATCAGGGCGACGACACAACCGGCTTTCAGAGCCCGGCGCAGGACTATATCGAGCCGGTTATAAATCTTGCCGACATTCTCGATCTGCGTCGGCCGGGTCTCTCAAAACTGAACCGCCCCGAGACTGGCGGAGACGTTCGCTTCTAAGAGATCGAACCGCAAAGCAGACAGTCGCGTTTCCCCCCCAAAGCTGCTTGTCTGCTAGGCAATCTTGAGCAGACGGGTCGCAGTCGCCCTCACGGCAGACATTCAGTTGGTGATGGTGTTTCTCCGAAAGCCGACATCAGCTTCTCCTTGGGCGAGGGTTCACTGCGAGGATCAATCGGCTTTCCTGCTTCCGACCTTTCGCAATAGGAAGAGGCAGAAGCTTGTGCGAGACGGTTTCACAACTGCTCAGTTGTGAAACCGTGGTACCTTCAAAAAGGGTGGAAACCGGGATGGCTGTACTTGGATAAGCAGTTGCTTCTCGCCGGGCCTAGAGTGGTCAACTCGCGACGACGCGTTGGCGGAAATCCTGCTCATTAATTCTGGCACGCCGCCCGGTCGGCTCCAACGACGGCCCTTGGGTCGCTATCGTTAGGGATTACTTTGAGCTGAAGCGCTTTTTACCGCCTGTTATGCATCGCCCTTGCCGCGCCGAGACAGCTCGGCGACCCACGGCGAATAATTGCGCTCCTGAAAGACGATTGCGAGTTCCTTGCGTGGCCGGGTGACACCCACATAGAAGAGCCGCCGGGCTTCGCGAAGCGAGCCGGGCGATTTCTTGTCACGGTTGGACGGTATGTCGCCGGCGTTCATGCCGAATAGGATCACTGCGTCAAATTCGCGCCCCTTGGCGCTGTGTAACGTGCTCAAGCTGACGCGACCGCTGCCCTCGATCCGGCCTGCGAAGACGTTGAGCGGCATGTCCTTGTCTTGTGTGGGATTGGTTCGGGAAATCAGGTCTGCGAGTACTTCCCACTCCTGCTGGGGATTGCGCGCAACCTTGCGCCAAGGCGCGAGCAACTCGCACGAAAAGCGCTGGAGCCAGACATGTGCGCTATCGCTTGCGCCGATACCGCTGCGTAGGAAGGCTATGAGCTGGCGGGAGACGGTCTGCTCCTCAGCATCGCTCACGCGACCGTCAAACACGAGCGCCAGCGCTTGGCCGAGCAGGCGTGCATAAGGTGGGTCGGCCTCGTGCCAGCCGCCGGTGACCCAAGAGGCGCAGCTTTCTACGAAGCGAGCGAGGCGTGAACTCCGCTTGATGAGCGCATTGCCGTCTGTGCGGACATAGGGGATGGCCTGCTCGTCGAGCGCGGCGGCGACCTTGTCGCCGAGCCAAGCTGCCCGGTAGAGGATCGCAACCTCCTCATGCGGGTAACGCTCGAGCAATTTGGGAAGAACGCTTGCAGCGATCGCGCCGGCTTGGGCATCGTGCCCGCCTTTCACTGTCCAGAAGGCGAGATCGCCTTCTGGAGCATCGTCGAGCCCGCGATAGTCGCGCTCTTCACCGAGCGCGCCGAGCGAAGCACGAATGATCTTCGCGCCCGAACGATAGTTGAATCGCAGCCGTACCTCGCGGACATCCGGCCGCGCTAGCAGGCTCTGAAGTAGTTCGGGATTGGCGCCGGTGAAACCGTAGATCGACTGGTCGGCATCGCCGACAGCGAACAGACGCATGCCGCCCTCGAAGCAGAGCAGTAGGACAAGCTCATGGAGTGCGTGGCCTAGATCCTGATATTCGTCGACGAATAGAACGGGAAAGCGTGCGCGCAAGGCGTCGCGGATCCAGGCGTGCGACTGGATCATACGAAAGGCGATGAGCGGCATGTCGTCAAAGTCGATGAGCCCGCGGTTGCGCAGCTCCGTTTCGTAGGCCTCGATGAACTGGGCGAGCTCTGGATTTTGGCCGCGCCAGTCTGGCAACGCACGATCGACGTTACGTCGCCTCTTCTCCTCGGCGAACTTCCACCGGTCGTGCGGGTTGAACTGGTCCTCGCCGAATACACTTCGATAGGCAATCTCGACCGCTGCGCGCCGCTCGACCGTATCCGCCACGCGAAACTCAGCCGGCAGCAGCCCAGGGATGCAGCGCGCATAGGGCGTGATCACCTGAGTAAGCGCGAAGCTATGGACGGTGCCGATGAAGCTGCGCTCGCTCGCATGAATGCCGAGCCGCGCAAGGCGGATCTCGAGCTCGATCGCACATTCGTTGTTGTAGGTGATACAAGCGACCCCGCGAGGATCGACAACGTCTTGGATAAGCGCGCGAGCCATCGCGGTGGTGAGAGTCTTGGTCTTGCCGCTGCCCGGCCCCGCCAGCACGACGCAGTGACCACGCTCGCGCACAGCGACGCCTTGTTCGAGATTGCGGTCGAGTTCGGCCAAGGCCTCAGCGAGCGCCTTCCTGTTAGACACGGTCGGCGACAAATTGGATGGCAGCGGTGATATAGGCCGGCGGGAGAACGCCAAGTGGCATCTTCTTCGCAAGCTTGGCGCTGAGGCGCCCCTTGCCGATATCAGCGACCATGGCCAGCAACTGAGTCGGCTCGACCGGCGTCCCGGCGCGCCAAGCGGCGATCCGGCGCGTTCGGACTGCGCCGAAGCCCTGTTCGTCGAGAATGTCGAGCAGCGCAGTCTGCAGGCCCGGCGTCGCCGCCACGGCGACCTCGAAGGTCTGGTCGTTGAGGAAGTAGCCGATCTTCGCCCAAGCGGCACTGAAGTCGGCGAAATCCGAGAGTTCCCAATTAAGCCGGTCGGCGGGCGTCATTGGGGGTTGGCCGGAGATTGAACAAACATCGTCGCACAGGTTCAGCACACGGGTGAGCCCGAGTGGCAATTTAGTGCCGTCAAGCGGATCCCAGTCGGTGATGACCGCGAAGGGCAGCCCCAGGCTGACCGCAAGCTTCACATAGGGGCTGAAATTGGCGCCCGCAACGTTGCAGACGGTGATGCCGAGCCGATCGAGCTTCTTGCCGAGTGCATCGGCGAAGACTGGCACGAGCGTCTCCTCGGCATCGCCCTCGACGAAGAGCACGCCGCGCGCGAAGAGGAGCTCCGAGCGGGTCGCGGTCAGATAGCGTTCGACATCGTCGAGCTCGTCCGGCGTAACCGGCAGCGCGGCCAAAGAATAAGCACGGGTCGCGCCGGCATGCGACCGCAGCTGAACGATCGAGCGGAGCGGCGCGACCGCCGCCAAGGTCGGCGAGTGGCTGGTGACGATGAGCGCTTGGGCTGGATCGCCGGCATTGAAGAGCTTTTCGAACACCGCGCGCTGCAGTTGGGGATGGAGATGAGCTTCGGGCTCCTCGATGCTGAGCAGCGAGAAATTGCGCTCGTTCTTGGCACGTCGCCAGGCGAACTCGGCGAGCTTCAGTGCGATGAGCGCGACATTGGCGGAGCCAAGGCTGGCTTCGGAAAGGGTGCGCTTGCCGCCGTCGATGAACATCGCGATTGCGCGGAACAGGCGCAGCGGGTCGGCAGGCGCGAAACGCAGGCGCGCGTCAATATCGTGGGCAGAGCCAGCTAGGTCGAGAATGCCCAATCTCAGCGACGCCTCAAGCATTTGGACTGAAGGGAACGCCTCAAGCTTCTTCGTCGCGGTTTCGAGATCGGCGGCGACACCACTCAGTTCGGCTTGGCTGACGGCGGCAACCGCATCCTCAAGCAGAGGCCGGAGGGGCGAACTGCGCCATGAACCTAGCTGGCCTTCGGCGTCTCGCAAAGCGTCGAGCAGGTCGATCGCGATCCGTCGGCGCACACGTGGTTGAACGGCACGAGCCTCATCGCCGCCGCCGTAGACCAGAAATTCACAATCCTCGCTCGATTTCGGCGGCCCGATAACGTCCGCCTTCTTGCGAAAAACATAACTCAGCCGCGCGGTGCCCGGATCGGCCGCCGTTCGAAAATCGGTCAGAAGTGCGATTAGCGCATCATCATCGTCAAAGCCTGAGAAATCGACATGCACTTCGATCGCCGGATTGCCAGAGTGGTCGCAGCCGTCCCAAAAATCGGTCAGCTTAAGCTGACGCGCTGCATCCGAAAGCGTGGGGTCGAGAACCAAGCGGAACCCGAACAAAAGATTGCTCTTGCCCACACGATTCTCGCCCAGCAGCACGACATTGCCGGCGAGCGCGATGTCGACTGCCTGGAAATTGCGAAAGTTGCGGATGCTCAGCTTAGCCAGATGCACTATCTCTCCTTCCGCGGTCGGTTATTGGTTGTACGCTGAGCGCAGGCTTTAGTGCTGGAGGCCAGAAGTCAACCACGTCCTCGAGATTCGCTAGTGGATGTCGGATGCGGGCCTAGAGTGTCACAACCGGAAGGTTATGATATTGCACATTAATGCACGGTTTTCTGCAGCTTCACCGGTATCAAAAGCTCGTGTCAGAATATCCGCCTACGGGATAAGCGACTATTCACTCCGATGACTGAGATGGAAGGACGTTGCCGACGGTCTGCTTCCAACGGACCGATTGGCAGCTTTCGATCACTCCTCACCAATTACCGACATACCGCTTTCCCTCCCAATCAGACGTTCCATTCCAGCTGTTCATGCGCGGAAAATTATCGTCGAACAAGGAGGGCATGATCTCCGAAGCGCGTATGTCTGCCGGTGCCTCGTGCCTGCCCTGCGTATCTTCACGCATGCCTTTGCTGTTCATACACGCGCAGATTCAGATCCGTGAGATCCAGGAGAGGCGTCGGGATCTGATGGACGCGTGCCTGCCTGACCAGATCATCAATAATCTGCTGCGCCTCCACAGGAGCGCCCTGCAGCAGATCCCGGAACATGGAGGACGTCAGGGTGAAGTCCGTTTTCGTCAGGAGACTGACAGTGCCCTTCAGCACGGTATCCCGCAGGGGATAGCCGGCGGCAGCTGCCGTTGACGCACATTCGTGGATCACTGCCTGCGCAAAGGCCTGACCTGCTGGCTGGCTGGCGACATCCCCTACGGTTCCGCGCATCAGGCAGCAGATGCTGCCCAGGGCGGCGAGCAGAACCCATTTGTCCCACATGTCCTGCAGGATGTGGGTGGAACACACGGTTTCAAATTCGGGGCCTGACAGGGTTTCCGCAATAGTGCGCGCCGCTGGCGTATCACGACCGTCCCGCTCCCCCACGGAAAGCCGGGGGAGGGAGCCCGTCTGGACAATGCGCCCCTGCGCATCAAGCTTGCTGACGATAAAGCACGTACCCCCCATGACCGCGGCCGGGCCAAAGCGGTCTGCCAGAATATCAAGATGCTGCATGCCGTTGAGAAGCGGGACAATCCGTGTCTGTGGTCCTACCGCAGGCGCGAAATCGTTCATTGCACCCGTCAAGGAATAGGCTTTTACGCTGAGCAGGATGATGTCGTAGGGACCCTCAATCCCACCGGCCATCACCATCCGGGGGGTGATGGTGACGTTGCCAACGGAACTGATCAGGCACAGGCCCTCGGCACGGAGCTGCTGCAGGCGCCTTTCGCGCACCAGAAAGGTCACATCATGCCCGGCGCTGGCCATGCGCGCGCCAAAATACCCACCCACGGCGCCCGCGCCGACAACAAGAATTCTGGAGCCCATCACACTGTTTCCTCTCTTTGATCCGCCCTGACGTGTGGCGGTTGCAGGCGAGTTGAAGCGCTCTGGCGGCAGGGGTCAAGACAGGCTCAAAATCTCGATCTTCCCGGGTGCCGGGCCTTGATGCTGGCTTCGTCGATATAGGTCTCGACGACCTGAAGGCTTTTGTGCCGCGAGAAGCGCTTCAGCTCCAGGAGATCATACCCGTCTTTCGCTCCCGTGGTGATGGCGCCGCGGCGCAGGCTGTGCCCGCCAAAATCCCCTTCGAGGTGGGTGTCGCCGCATCGTTTGCGGATGATGTCCGTGACTGCCCGGTCCGACAGGGCGTGCGGCCCGATCCTGGGCGGGGCTCCGACGGGAGTGACTCCCGCCCTGTGGCCCCGCGCGGACCAGATGCGCCGGAAGACCGGACCTTCCGTGATCCCGGCCTGCCGGAGCCAGGTCTCGTATGCCAGAACCGGGCAGTTCCGGGTCAGGCCCCGCGGGATGCCGATCAGCGCGCCTTTGCGCTGGGGATCGCCCTTGGACCGGCCCAGCCGGATCTGCATGCCATCCTCGTCCACCGTGATGTCGTCCACCTTCAGTGCGGCCAGTTCGGAGCGCCGGAACGCGCCGGCAAAACCGAGCAGAAGAATGGCCCGATCCCGCGCACCGACCAGATCATGGGAACTGATGGCCGCGACGACCCGGACCAACCTGTCCCAGGTGAGCGCGGTTTTCTGGCGGGGCAGGACCTCCTTTGCCTCCCGCCGGATGCCGGCAAGCGTTGCGGTCACCATCGGGTGGGCGGTGGGTACGGCAATCTGCGCCAGGTGATGCAGGTAGCGCAGGGCGGCCCGATGCAGGTCGATGGTGCTGGTCCTGCGGCCCTGCAGCGCCATGTCGGCCAGATAGGCGGCAACATCCTCGCCGCGGGCCGGCAGGGCGGGCAGGGCATGACCGGCAGCCCAGCGACACCAGGACCGCACGGCGGCGCGATAGGTGCGCAGCGTGTTCTCGGCCTTGCTGCGGTGCATATAGGCATCGGCGGCCTGACGGGCCGTAGCCAGGCGGCCATCATGTTCGGGGACGGGTTGTGCCGAGACGACGGAAAACCATTGCGCGACGGCAGCGGCTGGCTGGCCGACGGGCGCAGGGGGCGCTGCGTCTGCCGTCCCGGGACAGGGTACGGGCTGGAGCGGCCGGAACCAGGCCAGAAAGCTGGGCATGCCATCATCGATTTCCAGTCCGACAGCCAGTTCGAACCCCGATGGAACATCGGCCACATGGTCCTGAGCCATCTGCTGGGCAGCCGACGCATACGGCACGTTCTGGGCGAGGGGGGTATCCGGGGAATAGGTCCCGTCCGGCAATTCGATGCCCGCCAGAAGCAGGGGCAGGGGCGGGGTGAACCGCGCGGTCGAGAGGATTTCGCGCCAGCGCTCCGGATCCTGTGTCTCGGCCAGACGCTGTCGTGTCAGTGGGTCAACGCGGGCGTGCAGCGCGGCCTGCGCTTGCCTGCTGGTGCCGAGGATCCGGACGTCGCTCAGCATGGCAGGGTTGCCTGCGCGTATGACCCCTGACGGTCACCTAGGCAGCAGGGAAGGAGTCCGCAGACAGGCGTGGCGAAAAGGCTCGGAAACAGGCGCATTTCGGGATTTTAGCAGGCATTTTGGAAATTTTCATCTACTTCCGACAAGATAACTTATCGGAAGTAGGGTTTTGATTGGTTGGATTTTGCTTGGCGGAGAGGGGAGGAAGCGGAAAGTCCGGAAAACCGCGCCTTTCAGGATCAATCTGGCGCTTTTCCGTTCTCCAAAACCCGTTAACATGATACGACGTATTATATGACGCGCGAATGCCTTAATATGGTCAGGGTCAGGCGGCGCGGTTTCCCGCTGAGGGTGGACAGGCTGCCCGCTTCGGGCGCCTGTCCGCCGCTGGCCCGCAGGGAGTTCGGGGCCGAAAACCGGGGATCCCATCAGAATGGCTGAGACCGGCCGACCGCTGCAGGCGGCGCGGCCGCCGACCGGCCTGTCGCCGGCCACGGCAAGGGCCTATGCGGCCTCCTGGCGTGCTTTCGTCGGGACCCAGGCCGTCGATAGCGGCTTTCCGGTCGGCCCTGTCGCGGTGGCTGCATGGCTGGAGGCCCGTGCCAAGGCGGGACGGCCGCGGCAGAGTCTGGTGGTGGATCGCGCGGCGCTGACGGCGTGGTGCGCCGCCAATGGCGAGGGGCTCGATGTCGCCCTGCCCGCTATGCGGGTGCGCCGGATGGGGGCCGGGGTCGATGCGGCTTCTCTGCTGGCCGCCGCGCGGCGCTGCGGGCCCGATTTGCCCGGTCTGCGCGACCGGGCCCTGCTGTTGCTGGCGGCTGCGCTGGACATCGGCGCTGAAGCACTGGCCCGGCTGACGGTGGAAGACATCACCGACACGACAGACGGAATGACCGTTGCCCTGCTGCGGCCCCGGTCCGGGCGCCACCAGCTGCGCCGGTTGCGGCGCCGCCGGGATCCAGCCGTCTGTCCGGTGCGGTCCTGGGCGGCCTGGCGGGACGCGGCGCAGTTACGCTGGGGGGCAGCGTTCCGGGGGATCGATGCGCATGGCACGATCGGGGATTCATTGTCGGTGCCGGGGACCCGGTTCGTGCTGGACCGGGCGCTGGGACGGTCTGATCGCCCGGCCCACCGCGCGCGTCGGACAAAATCTGGGTCCCCGCCAGAGTCCTCAGTCCGGACGCCAACGCGTCAACGCATGCTGAGACCGGCCCCGGACTGGATCCGAACAACGCTGACGGTAAGCGGTCCGGTGGAAGCGGTGGCCCGGTTCCGGGCGGCGGCCCAAGGCCCGGGGATCATTCCCTGGCAGGTGGATTTTGACTACGAACAGGCCCGCCTGCTGGCGCCGATGGCGGGGAAGGGGGGACAGGCGGTGACGCTGGCCCGGCTGCTGCGCCAGGCATCCGAGCGCCTGCATCGGATCGCCCTGCAGCACCAGGCAGCGGGCACGCCGTCATGCGCGTTTGACCTGCATCGGCTGGTGCCGGTTCCGGGTCCCATTCTGGAAGCCGGGGCGGACTCCCGCGCGGCGGCTGCCTGGCTGCAGGCGCAGTGGGGCACGCTGCTACCGTTGCGCCGGGTGGAGGTCGAAGCGATGCGCGACCAGCGCGCCCGCCGTAGTGCCCGGGTAGTCTACCGCTTCTGGTCGGCGGAATGGACGCCGTGGCAGGCGCTGGAGCGGGTGCGGACGGACTGGCCAAAGCTGGTGTTCGACATCCGGCCGCAATACGTGCGTGCCGACGCCGGGGAGACCGCCAATGCTACCTGACGAGGAGGAAGACTGGGGTGATCCGCCGCGCCGGCTGCCGCGCCCGGTTGTGCCGGAGTTCCATGTCGAGGGGTTTGACGGGCCGCTGGACCTGCTGCTGGACCTGGCAGAACGGCAGCGTCTGGACCTGGGCGTGTTATCCATCGCAGATCTGGCGGCCCAGTTTGTCGCTGAGGCGGAGCGACTGGCCCGCACGACGGCGCTCATGCAGCGCGCGGACTGGGTGATCTGGATCGCCCGGCTGGTGTTCCTGCGCTCGCGGCTGCTGTTTGCCACGCAGGCGGAAAAACAGCTTGCCGAAAAAGAGGCGCGCCGGACGGTCGGCCAGATCGAGCGGCTGTTGCAGATGCGCGCGGCGGCGGACTGGCTGGAGGCGCGACCGCAACTGGGCGTGTCGGTTTTTACGAGGGGCAGGGGCGCCGTGAAGAGCGGCGTTTTGGGAAGGCAGGGGACGTATTTCAGTCTAATGGAAGCCTGTCTCGGTACGCTGGAGCACGAATTGGCACGGGTCGAGACATCCGTCCCGATCTATCGGATCGATGTGCCCTCCTACTGGCGTGTGAGCGATGCATTGGCCTTTATCCGAGCGAAAATGAGAAACGGAACTTTCCGGAACATATGGGGCTGTGTTCCCGCGATGGCGTCTACCGAGCCTGAGGGAACGATTGGTCGTCGAACGGCTGTGGCTGCGACATTTGTGGCTGGGCTGGAATTGGTGCGGGCGGGAGATGCGTCAATCGATATGATTAAATTTCCCGTGGCGTGATGTATAGCGGTTGCAGACTCTCAGGAATGGTCAGGATCTCGCCATTAGATCCGCTTTCGCATGCGAAGGAATGGGACTACACGACTGAGTTTATGCTACACTGCGTATTGCTCATGAGAAACCGCGTCTGTCTAATGAAGTATCCCTCAATATCCTGCGTGGGATTACCGATGAGTCCCGTGCGAGAGAGATGCGACGATACTCGCGCCGGTACGGGCTTTCTGGCACATAACCCGAAGGCCGTAGGTTCAAATCCTGCCCCCGCAACCAGAAACACCCTCAAAACCCCGCTAAGTCCTTGACTTGGCGGGGTTTTTTGTTGCGCCACACACCACGCGCCTATCAAATTCACCATTATTTCAATGACTTGGCTCCCGTAGGTTCAAATCGGGGTCCATGACACCCGCAACCAACTGCTTCGTAAGTAGGCGTAGATGGGCGTGCCCCGGCGCACGCGGGCGCAGTACAAAAAAGGGTAGGGGAGAGGGCCGCAGTCGGGGTCACACGTACACTCCCGAAATGATGGCCCTGTTGGGATGACGGCTATGCGGGGGAAGCGGAAGGTCCAGCTACGGTTCATCTGAAAGCGTAACCGGACACGTCAGGCTGTCAAAATTATGCCAGGACAGGAAGACGGCCGGTATCATTACACGCACTTTCCCGCACTGAGGCGCAGGCAGGATTTCAGCGCACGCGCGGGTCTGGCGTCCGCCCTGCTGGGCTTCCTTTAGATGGCGTTCGCGGCAATCGGGACGGCCGCGACAAGTGCGCTGCCCTACACCAGCACGACATCGCTCGGCCTTGTGCTTTCGACGGCCATTGGTTTTAGTCTGATTATCTTCCTGCCGGTCGCCATACGTCAGCGTGCCTGAAGACGAACAGCGCAGGATCCTGACCACATCGGCCAGGAGACGGCAAATCTGTCCCGTCTCCAGCACTGGTTTTCACGCAGCATGTAGCAAGCTGGTGGTGTGGAATCAGCTACGCTTCAGTACCGAGGCCGTGAAAGAGAAGTGCGAGAATTCGCCTTATCTGCGCCTTCCCGTCTGAAGTGGGTGAAATTCGTAGTAGCAACGCCAGTAGCGTCAAGACATCTTCAGGATGGACGTCCGACTGTATTTCGCCCCGTTTTTCGCATGCTTCCATTAATTGGCGGACCGCGCCGACCATGGGCCAATAGGTTTCCCGCAAATCCTTTTCGGAGATTGCCGAACTAAGCGTATCGGCGACGCCGTGCTTCACCTCGCCGAACTGGACAAAGCGATCACACCACAGTCGCAAGGCTTGCAGCGGCGGGTGGTTGGCAAGCAGGTCTGGGGCCAGACCCACCAGCTCGTCGATTTCCTTGCGGTATACGCCCACCAACAACGCCTCCCGGCTTGGAAAGTGGCGGTAGAGCGTACCGGCACCCACCCCGGCCGCTTTTGCTATGGCATTGAGAGACACCCCCGGATCTGCGGCGAATGCATCGCGCGCGATGTCAAGAATGCGGTCGCGGTTTGCCTGCGCGTCGGCGCGCAATCTTACGTCAGGATCAGCCATCATACCCCTTGACCAAACGGAGAGGTCTCCGCTAATAAATAAACGGAGAATTGTCCATTTAATTACTCTGCAAGGACGCCCTATGCAATATGTGAAACTTGGCTACTCTGGCCTTGAAGTGTCGCCCATCTGCATCGGTTGCATGGGCTTCGGAGATCCCGCGGTGGGTCATCCCCGCTGGTCGCTTGACGAAGAAGCCAGCCGCTCGCTGATCCGTCATGCGCTCGAAGGCGGCATCAACTTCTTCGACACCGCGAATCTCTACTCAAACGGAAACAGCGAGGAGATCGTCGGCAGGGCGCTCAGGGATTTCGTGAACCGGGACAGCGTAGTGATCGCCACCAAGCTTTGCGCGCCCATGCACAACGGTCCCAATGCGTTCGGCCTGTCGCGCAAGACGATCATGACCGAGGTGGACCACAGCCTGCGGCGGCTTGGCACCGATTACATCGACCTCTACCAGATTCACCGCCGCGATCAGACCACCCCCTGGGAGGAGACGCTGGAAGCGCTCCACGACCTCGTAAAAGCCGGCAAGGTGCGTTATCTCGGCGCGTCTTCGATGATGGCATGGGAATTTGCCAAGGCGCTGCATCTTCAGAAGACGAACGGCTGGACGCGCTTCATCTCAATGCAGGACAATTATAACCTGCTCGCCCGCGAGGAAGAGCGCGAAATGCTACCGCTTTGCGCCGATGAGGGGGTGCAGACCGTTGTTTACAGCCCACTGGCGCGCGGTCGCCTGGCGCGTTCCTGGGGAACGATCACCAGGCGAAGCGAAACCGAGCCCGCAGGCGCTGGGCAGAATGAGGCCACCGCTGCTGCCGACCGTCAGATCATCGATGCGGTGAACGCCATCGCAACCGAACGCGGCGTCAGCCCAGCGGAAATCTCGCTCGCCTGGCTGCGCCGCCAGCCCGTCGTCGCCGCACCCATCGTCGGAGCGCTCAAGCCCAAGCACATCGACGATGCCATCGCGGCGCTTTCGATCACCCTCACCGACGATGAAGCGAAGCGATTGGAAGCTCCGTATACGCCGCGTCGTGATGGCCAGGGTGCGTCCGACCCGGCCGCGCTCGCCCGGATCCTGGAAACGGTAAGCGGGTTTAAAAAGGACACGCCCGATCTCGTCGAAAGAAAGTAACCCGAACCGCCTGTTATCAGCACCATTCCCGTTTCGGTCACAAACCGTCGTCCTTCTCCGCAGGCATCAGTCCGCGACTTCAAGCTGTGCAAGATCGGCAATCAGTCCCGGACCGGTCGGCTCCCATCCCAATACCTGCCGCGTCAGTTCGCTGGAGGCCCGCATGTCGAAGCCTGCGAACATCGCGAAGCGCCCGAAGAAAGTCGGTGCCTCATCCAGCAGGATCGATCGGACCGGCAGGTCCAGGCGACGGCCGAGCGTCTCGACGATATCGCGCATCGCCACCCCCTCTTCG
>ERZ746981.388-NODE-388-length-16145-cov-1029.262074_pt1 | contig 16145 bp, 13 predicted proteins | sample MGYA00374948_ERZ746981 | MGnify/ENA primary metagenome ERZ746981 (study PRJEB28757, sample SAMN06711160) | food metagenome | host: microorganism | place: China:Harbin | collected 2017-01-30 | study: EMG produced TPA metagenomics assembly of the Analysis of...
ATGGATCCAAAACACGGAGAAGAAAAAATGATCTCGCAGTGAAAGTGGCCATTGACGTGAAACTCCTCATGTGAGGGCCGAGGCACTGCCCGCCTGGTGGCCGTGATGGGTCAGGGCCATGACCGTGGCATTCGGCCCGATAAAGCCAAGGCAGCCGGTAATGCACATGACCAGCACGCACACCAGCAGCGGATGCCCCACCCCCGCCACCCCTGCCAGCGACAGTACGAGGCACGCCACCGCCGCCACCGTGACGCACCCGATCCCGCCATCGACCAGGCGGGAAAGGTCGATCCGGTGGACCAGGCGTGCGTTGATCTGGGCCGAGACGATGAACATCGCGGCGTTCATGCCGAAGAAGGCCCCGAACTGCCCCGGCGTGAAACCCAGCAGATGCTCGAACACCATGGGAGCGGAGGTGATGTAGGCAAACATGACGAAGGAGGAAAAGCTGTTGAGCAGCGCGCTGGACATGAACACCGGCTCACGCACCAGCCCGCCATAGCGGCCGATCATGCCAGCCAGGGAAAAGGGGATGCGCCGGTCCATCGGCATGGTATCGCGCAGGGTGGCCAGCACCGTCACCAGCCCCACCATGCCGTAGCCGACCGCGATCCAGAATATCCACCGCCAGTGCCCGACCGACAGTACAAGACTGCCCAGCGAGGGTGCAAGGATGGGCATGACGCCAAAGACCAGCATAAGCTGTGACATGATGCGCGCGCCCGGCGCGCCGGTGGCCACATCGCGCACGATGGCGCGCGGCACGACCGCGCTGGCCGCCCCGCCCAGCGCCGAGACGAACCGGCACACACAGAACAGGTCGAACCCGTCCGCCAGCGCGCACCCCATGGACCCCGCAATGAACAGGACCAGCCCGCCCACCAGCGGAATCCTGCGCCCCAGCCGGTCGGAAATGGGGCCAAGGCTGAACTGCCCCACCGCCAGCCCCGCAAACCATGCCGCAAGCGTAACCTGACTGGCCCCCGCATACCCGCCCGCCAGGTCACTGTCCATAAAGGGGAAGGCAGGCAGATACATATCCGTGGACAGGGGACCGATGGCCGTAAGCAGGCCCAGCAGGGCGATCATCCAGTACGGCATGGCGGTGGCGGGCGTGGTACGGGCGGGCATGGGAATCCGGCGGGAAAGGACAGGAGGCGGGCACGGCCACGGGCCGCGCGTGATGCATATCCGCCTATTGCGGCGGCCTTGTCCACAACCATGTCACATGCAACCCATGCGCCATGTGCGCCCCCCGCCGCAGCCGGCGTGGCTCAGACCCCGAAACCGGCCACCAGCGCCGCAAGCCCCACCTGCCGATGGCGTTCAAGGCGGGCTGCGACCAGCACGGCGCGGGCTTCCGCAATCGCCGTATCCAGATCGGAATTGATGATGACGTGATCGAATTCGTTCCAGTGCGAGATCTCGTCACGCGCGGCCTGCATGCGGCGTGCGATCTCATCGGCTTCGTCCGATGCGCGGCCGGTCAGGCGGCGCTCCAGTTCCTCGATGGAAGGCGGCAGCACGAACAGGCTGATCACGTCATCGGGCAGGGCCGCGCGGATCTGGCGGTGGCCCTGCCAGTCAATGTCGAACACCATGTCGCGCCCTTCCGCCAGGGCCTGCTCCACCGGGGCGCGCGGGGTGCCGTAGCCCCGGCCGAACACGGTCGCCCATTCCAGCATCTCGCCCGCCTGGGCCATGCGCTCGAATTCTTCCATGCTGCGGAAATGGTAATGGATGCCGTCGCTTTCCCCCGGTCGGGGCTGGCGGGTGGTGACCGATACGGAATGCAGCAGCTGTGGCTCGGATGCCCGCAGCGCATTGGCGATGGTGGACTTGCCTGCGCCCGAGGGTGCAGAGATAACCAGACAGACCCCCCGGCGCCGGACCGGCGGGGCGGATGCTGTTCGGGGGGGGAGGGATGTCTGGCTCATGCGGCTCTCCTTGGTCGTGGCATCCCGACAAATGCAGGCCGGGGCGCGCAAACGGGGTAGCGCAGTTCTAACAGGGTGTATGTGATCTGCGAATATGAAACAGGATTCGATACTCATTACAGGTGCCTCGTCCGGGATCGGGCGCGGGCTGGCCCTTGCCCTTGCCCGGCCGGGCCGCACGCTCCATCTGGGTGGGCGCAACGGGAACAACCTGCGCGATGTCGCGGCGCGGTGCATCGCCCGGGGGGCGGACGCCCACATCCGCGTACAGGACGTGTGCGAACGCAGGGGAATGGAAGACTGGATCACCACGGCCGGGCCGCTTGACCTTGTATTCGCCTGCGCGGGCATCACCGCCTCCACGCGCGGGGGGGAGGAAGCCCCCTATGAACCCGATGACCAGATCCGCCGCATGTTCGCCACCAACATGGATGGCGTGCTGAACACGGTGCTGCCTGCCCTGCATGTCATGCGCCACCAGCCACGCGGGGCGGACGGGATGCGCGGGCGGATCTGCGCCATGGCATCGGTGGCGGGGCTGGTCTCGTTCCCCGGCACGCCGTCTTACTGCGCATCCAAGGCGGCGGTGGACCGCTTCATCGTGGCGACGGGTGGCAACATGGCGCGCGCGGGCATTGCCCTGTCCAGCGTGACCTGCGGCTTCGTGGCGACCCCCATGACCACGCAGAACCGCTTCCCCATGCCCGGCCTGACCCAGACGGGCGATGCCGTGCGCGCCATCCTGGACGGGGTTGCGCGCGGGCGGCGGCGCATCTCCTTTCCATGGTGGCTGGCGGCGGGGTCACGCTTCATGGACCTGCTGCCGGTCAGGATTGCGGAATCCTATTATTTCCGCCAGCCCGCCGGCCAGGCGGGCACCATGGCCGAAACGGGACTGGACGCGGCCACCGGGCCGGTGCCCGCGGCATGAAGCGGAACCCCGTGAAAGACCGGACCGGAAACCGGGCGTGAATCTCTGTCGTGTCTTCATCCTGCGCCCGGTGGCCACCACCCTGCTGGCGGCGGCCATGCTGCTGGCGGGACTGCTGGCCTACCGCACGCTGCCGGTGGGTGACCTGCCCGATATCGCGGTGCCGGTCATCTATGTCATGGCCACCCAGCCCGGTGCGTCACCCCAGCAGATGGCCAGTTCCGTCACCACGCCCCTGGAGCGCAGGCTGGGCCAGGTGGCGGGACTGAGCGAGATCGAGTCCGATTCCAGCCAGGACAATGCCTTCATCCTGCTGACCTTTGATGAATCGACCAATATCGATTCCGCCGCCAATGATGTGGAGGCCGCCCTGCGCGCCGCCCGCGCGGACATGCCCGCGACACTGGAATCACAGCCGGAATACTGGAAGGCCAACCCTTCCGACAACCCGGTCATGATCCTGGCACTGACATCGGACACGCAGCCGGTATCCGAACTGTATGACATTGCCAAGACACGCCTGCAGCCGCTGCTGGCGCAGGTACAGGGCGTGGGATGGGTGGAGATTGCCGGTAGTTCCGCCCCCGCCGTGCGGGTGGAAATCAACCCGTGGCCCCTGTTCAAATACGGGCTGGGGTTCGAGGATATCCGCTCCGCCCTGGCATCGGCCAATGCCAACACGCCCAAGGGCATCATAGAGAACGACACAACCCGCTACACGCTTGCCACCAATGACCAGGCCCGCACCGCCGCCCAGTACCGTGACCTGGTGATCGGCTACCGCAGCGGCCACCCCGTGCGGCTGAGTGATGTGGCGAGCGTGCGCAACGGGGTGGAGAACGAACGGCTGGCGGGCTTCCTGAACGGGCACACGGCGGTCATGGCGATCATCCGCCCGCGCGCGGGGGCCAACGTCATCCATGTGATTGACGAGATCAAGGGCCGCCTGCCCGCCCTGCGCGCGGCCCTGCCCGGCGGCGTGGTGCTGACACCGGCCATGGACCGCTCGATCACCATCCGCGCCTCCCTGGCCGATACGCAGTGGACGCTGCTGGCCTCCGTCGTGCTGGTGGTGGCGGTGGTGCTGGTGTTCCTGCGCACGCCGCGCTCGACCCTGATCCCGGCCATTACCGTGCCCGTCTCGCTGGCGGGCACGCTGGCGCTCATGGCGCTGTTCCATTTCTCGCTCGACATCCTCTCGCTCATGGCACTGACCATCGCCACGGGCTTCGTGGTGGATGACGCCATCGTGGTGCTGGAAAACATCGCCCGTCACATGGAAGCGGGCATGAACCGTTTTGACGCCGCCCTGCAGGGTTCGCGTGAGATCGGGTTTACCGTGATGTCCATCACCATCTCGCTGGTGGCGGTATTCCTGCCGCTGCTGCTGCTGGGCGGCACGCCGGGGAAGGTGTTCTTCGAGTTTTCCATGACGCTGGCCATCACCGTCACCGTCTCACTGCTGCTCGCACTCAGCCTGACACCGATGATGTGCAGCCTGTTCCTGGAGGTGGGGGAACCCGCGCCCCCACCGCCCACAGCACCCTGGTGGCGGCGGTGGCCACGCGCCGTGGGTGACTGGCTGGAGGCGGGCTACCGGCACCTGCTGCGGTTTTACGAGCGCACGCTGGACGTGGCGCTGCGCCACCATGTGCTGACGGCGCTCAGCCTGCCGCTCAGCCTGGCACTGATGGTGGGGGTGATCGTGCTCATGCCCAAGGGCATCCTGCCCAAGGAGGACGTGGCCATGGTGATGAGCTTCTTCCGCGCCGACCAGACCACCTCCTTCCCCGCCATGAAGGAAAAGATCCGCGCCATAAGCGATGCGATGATGGCCGACCCCGACACGCAGGAAGTCGTCGCCTTCTCCGGTGATACCAATATCGAGGGGCAGGCCTTCGCCCAGATGATCGACCGGACCCGGCGAAGCGACGGCCCGGACGAGATGATCGCGCGCATCCACAGCCGGCTGGAACATATTCCGGGGCTGGATGTCTCGATGTTCTCGGCAGGTGACATAAGCGGCGGTGGCGGCCGGCAGAAGGAAGGCGCCTACCGCTACCTGCTGACCAGCGACAGCGCGGAGGACATCTACACCTGGGCCCCGCGTCTGGTGGCGGCGCTGCGTGACGCCCCCGGCCTGCGCGACGTGACGACGGATGTCATGAACAATGGCGCCGCCATCCATGCCGACGTCATCCGCGACCTTGCCGCGCGTTACCTGATCACCCCGCAGCTGGTCAGCAACACGCTGTATGACGCCTTTGGCCAGCGCATCGCCTCGAACATTTCCACATCCCTTGCCACCTACCATGTGGTGATGGAAGTGGCCGAACCGTACCGTACGTCCCCCGATATCCTGCGCTCCTTCCGCATTTCCACTTCTGGCGGGACGGCGGGTGGCGGCACGGTGTCCAACACGGTGCGGGTGCAGGCCGATACCACCGCAAGCCGCAGCACGCAGCTCAGCCAGCAGTCCTTCCGCAACCAGATCGAGAACCGGCTGGCGGGCGGTGCGGGGGCGTCCAGCGGGTCGGCCGTGTCCTCATCGGCGGAGACGATGATCCCGCTCTCGGATGTGACAAGGCTGGTGCCGCGCCCCACATCCATTACCGTGTCGCACAAGGGGGGCTTCGTCTCGGCGGCCATTTCCTTCAACCTGGCCCCCGGCACGGCGCTGAGCGATGCATCGGCCACGGTGGAGGAGACCATGATCCGCCTGCATGTGCCGCCCTCCATCCACGGTGGCTTTACCGGGCAGGCGGCCCAGTTCCAGTCCGCCATCATCAACGAGGTGCTGATCTTCATCGCGGCCCTCGTCACCATCTATGTGACGCTGGGCATCCTGTATGAGAGCTACATCCATCCGCTGACCATCATGTCCACCCTGCCCTCCGCCGGGGTGGGGGCGGTGCTGGGGCTGTGGGTGACGGGGCAGGAGTTCTCGCTCATCACCATGATCGGGATGATCCTGCTGGTGGGAATCGTGAAGAAGAACGCCATCCTGATCGTGGATTTCGCGCTGCATGCCGAACGTGACCGGGGGCTGGACCCGCGGGTGGCCATCCGTGATGCGTGCATCCAGCGCTTCCGCCCCATCCTCATGACCACGCTGGCGGCGGCCCTCGGGGCGGTTCCCCTCATCACCAATGGCGGCTATGGCGTGGAGATGCGCCGCCCGCTGGGCATTACGGTCGTGGGCGGGCTGGCAATGAGCCAGCTGCTGACGCTCTACACCACGCCGGTCATCTATCTTTACATGGAACAGCTGCGCGCATGGACGGTACGGCGTGCCGGAAGGCTGTTTGGAAAGCGGGCCTGAAAAAAATCTTTCACCCAATAAAAAAAGGGGGTTGCAGGGGCTGGAACCGTCGGCTAAAAGCCCCCTCACGACGCACCCGTAGCTCAACTGGATAGAGCACCAGACTACGAATCTGGGGGTTAGAGGTTCGAGTCCTTTCGGGTGCGCCACTTTCCTTGAAAATCCGGTTTTGTTTTTTAATGGCTTCCAAGGAGCCATTACGCAAAACGTGGAAAGTTTCTGGTGAAGCTTTTTCCAGAAAGCTTCAGGAAATGTCGCCTTTTTGAAAAAAGGCGACCCCCAGTAAACTTTTATCCTTTTCCAGCGCCTTCCCTGCACACGGCATGAGAAAAAAGATCAGGTGCCTGCGGCCTGCGGGGCTGCTACACGGTAGCTGATATTTCTTTACGTCTGCATGCAGGAACCAGGAATGAGCGGGTCCAGCCTTCCCGAAAACATGCCCCCGCACGGGCAGCCGGAACCGCCAGGCGGCCTCCTTTCATGGATTGACCGCAGGCTGCCGGTCTTTACCGCGTTGCGGAAGGAATATGTCGATTTCCCCATGCCGCGTAACCTCAACGCGCTATGGAATTTCGGGGCGATCCTGACTGTTGTGCTGGTCATCATGCTGGCAAGCGGCATCTTCCTGGCCATGAACTACACGCCCACCGCCAGTGAGGCCTTCCTATCGGTCGAGATGATCGAGCGCCAGCTTCCCGCCGGCTGGATGCTGCGCGCGCTGCATGTAACGGGGGCAAGCCTGTTCATGGCGGCCCTTTATGTCCACCTGTTCCGCGGGCTGTATTATGGTTCCTACAAACAGCCGCGCGAGATTTTGTGGCTGACCGGGCTTGTGCTGCTGGTCATGGTCATGGTCACCGCCTTTGCGGGCTATGTGCTGCCATGGGGGCAGATGTCCTACTGGGGGGCGGATGTCGCGGGCAAGGCGGTGGGGGCGGTACCGGTCATCGGGCCTGCGCTTGAACACATCATGGAAGGCAGCGACCAGCTGGGGGATATCTTCATCCACCGCTTTTTCGTACTGCATTTCGTCATGGCGTTCGCCATCGTGGGCATCGTGGCGCTGCATGTGGCGGCCCTGCATGTCAGCGGGCCGAACAACCCCACCGGCCGCCCCGTGCCCGCGCGTGAGACGGTGCCCTTCCACCCCTATTACACTACCAAGGACGTGACGGGCCTTGTCCTGTTCGCGCTGGTGTTCGTGGCCCTGGCCTTCCTGTGGCCCGACCTGCTGGCCGAGCCGGAAAACTATCGCCCGGCCAACCCCATGCACACGCCTGCCGATATCGAGCCGGAATGGTATTTCCTGCCCTTCTACGGGCTGCTGCAGTCCGTGCCTTCCAAATTCGGGGGGCTGGTGGCGGCGGGAGCATCGATCGGGGTGCTGTTCATGGTGCCATGGCTGGACCCCTCGCCCGTGCGCTCGGCGCGTTCGCGTCCGCTGTGCCGGGCAGGCATGGCGGGGGTCGTGGTCTCGTTCGTGCTGATGGGTCTGGTCGGCCGCCACCATGCGGAGGGCGGATGGATGATCGTTGGCCGGGTCGCCGCCCTGTGCTATTTCGGCTACTTCCTTGTGCTGCTGCCACTCTGTGCGCGGCGTGAGATGCGCCGGGGCGGCTGACCCGCCATCCTTCAGCAGGCAATTGCTGGCAAACAGATAATCAATAACAGTTTTTGGGTGCCTCCTTTTTTCAAAAAGGCGGCGTTCTTCGAAGCTTTTTGAAAAAAGCTTCACCAAAAACTTCCTTATGATTTGCGTGCCGTCCTGAACGCTCCTTACCTGACGGGAGTGGGGCCGGCCCATACTCTTTTATCCGACCGGGGTGCCCATGATGTCGCGCGCGGGCCGTATGCGATGGACTCGTTCGCCCCCTGAAGGAGCGGGTGCCGGGTCAGTCCTGCGGCGTAATGGCGGTCAGCAGGTCGCGCTTGTGCGGCAGGAAGATGGTCACGCGCAGGCCATGCCACGCCACGATGCTGTCCCCCAGGAACATGCCCAGCGCGATGACGGTGCAGACCAGCGCATTGCCGAACATGAGCACCAGCCACCACGCCACGGCGGAATCACGCACGCTGCCAAGAAACAGCGCAAAGGCCGAACCACAGGCCGAAGCGCCCCCCACGCCACCAAACAGGATTGCAGCATCCAGCAGCAGGGTGCGGTAATGCAGCAGCGCCAGCCGCCTGAGCAGCGCACGGGCGTCCTTTCCGGTCTTGTCCTCCGTGCTTTCCAGCTTGTCCCGCACGCTCTCGATCCGGTCACTGACCCGCGCAAGCCGCGTGTTGAACATGTTCAGCAGCGTACCAATGCCCGACAGCATGAAAACCGGCGTGAGCGCGGTCTGGATCAGATGGGCGACACCATCGACTGATTCATCGGGAATAAGTCCGGGAAAGGCTGACACAGCAGGCATATCCTTGGCTGGCGGAAGGGGGATGCGTTTTTTTGGGCTTATCCGGACTTCCGTCAAGGGGCAGACTCAGGGCTCCAGCCAAGGAGCCCGCAATGTCCCATAATTACGCAACCCCCCAGACACCGGAGAAACGCCTGGCCCGCATCCTTGCGCGCCTGCCCGCCGACTGGCCGCTCACGATCGAACGCCAGCCTGACACCGGCTGGCGCGCGCGCCTGACCCTGCCCGTGCAGGGCATGCAGGAATGGACCGCGCCACACCCCACCCTGCTAGCGGCACTGGAGGATGCATGGCGCCATGCCCGTGACATCACGACAGCGGCCACGAGCACCGGAGATACAGTCAAGAAATAAGTTAAGGAAATATAAACACAGCTTTGTGATAATCTGTTTTACACTGTCACCTGCATGCACCATGGCAGCGGCCGCGTTTTATTGTCCAGATCACGCAAATCCATGCGCACACGATTGTTTGATACCACCCGCCGCCTGTCACCCGCAGCACGCGCGAAGCGGGAAAAGCAGGTCTGCGTACTGCGATATCGTACGCCCCCACACAGGAAACGTACATGTGTTCCCAAGTGACCATATTTTGAACATTGTATAAAAAAAAAGGGATAATTGCTAACGAATCCCGTGTGTTCGACCCGGCATTCCTGACCCGCAGGCACACACCGGGGGGAGATATCCCTCCGTCATGGCTGCCATTGCGCACTCCCCTGCCCCCCCTGCCACGACCATGGGGGGCCATTGACCCGCCGGGGTTTATACAACAGGAATGCCAACAGGGAGTTCAATACTATGTCGGCAGTAAGATTGGCGCGTATCGGCGCGGTGGTTGTCATGGCAACCGGCAGTGCATCCATGGCCTGCCCCGATGGGGCGCGGGCTGACGATTACAGTGAACTCCTTGACATCCTGAAGGCCAAGGGCAGCCTGACGCAGGGCGAGTACAGGGGGCTGCTGGCCCACCACATGCAGCATGTACGCGAAGCGGCATCCGCCAGCAGGCCGCAATACATGCCCGTACAGCGCCATATGGCCACCCCCACATCCGCCCATGCCCAGATGCGCACCGCCATGGGCAACACCGTGCAGCCCCCCGGCCAGATCGAGATTGGCGGCGGCGGCATGGACCCCGATTACGTGCTGGCGCAGGCCCAGCAGGCGGCGGCCAGCGCGCAGGCCAGCGCCGCATCGGCTGAATCCACATGGCTTGCCGCCCAGCATTCCATGGCCCTTGGCGGGGGTGATTCGTTCGTGCGCATGGCAAAATATGAACCCGGCAAGGGCCTGACCTTCAAGGCCGGCCCGATCAACATCAACCTCTCGGGCTTCATCAACGGATTCTATACCTATAACAGCCCGGCAGGCGGCATGCCGGTCGCCGGTGGCGTCTCGACCGGGTCCAGCGGGTTCGACTCGTCCGCCCTGCGCAACGGCCTGCTGCCCGCGGGCCTGATCCTCAAGCTCTCGACCACGCAGAACGGCATCGACCTTGCCGCCGTCATGGGCATGTATCCCGGCATCGACAATGCCAAGAACGGTGCCTTCAACGCCAATACCGGCGGCAGCCCGGTGGGCCTTGGCACCGCCGGCATCGATTTTCGTCAGGTTTACGTGACGGCGGGTAACAAGAAATGGGGCACGTTCAAGATCGGCCGCGACCTTGGCATCTTTGGCGGCGATGCCATCCTGGATGACGCAACGCTGCTCAGTGTCGGCTCCACCGGCAGCAATTCGGCGCCGGGCAATACCTCGCTGGGCCGCATCGGCGTCGGTTATGTCTATGCTGACTGGATTCCGCAGATTTCCTACCAGTCCCCCACGATCAAGGGCTTCCAGGGCACGATCGGCATCCTGCAGCCACTGGATGAATTCGATTTCTCCGGTGATGACGCCAATGGCAATGCCTATTCGGCCAGTTCCACCCAGCACAGTTCACCCATGATCCAGGGCAAGGTGACCTATGACTTCAAGATCGGCGGGCTGAGCGCGCGCATCTGGGCCAGCTTCCTGACCCAGCACCAGCAGAACCTGACGGTCAGCCGGACCACAACGGTCAGCACGGCCCTGCTTGAGGCAAGTGGCGGAATTTACAACATGGCCACCACCACAACGGCGGATGTAGCGGTCAATCCGGGGCAGACGCGTGGCGTTACCGCGGAAGCGGGTGAAATCGGCACCAAGCTGACCTATGGCCCGGCGCAGTTCGTGGGCTACTACTACCGTGGCAGTGGCCTGGGCACGACCGGCCTGTTCTTTGATGGCGTGGCCAGCAACGGCCACAAGCGCGCATCGGAAGGCTACTATGTCCAGATGATGTACAACTTCACCAAGAAGTTCAAACTGGTGGGAAGCTACGGTGTGAGCAACCTCTACCTTGCACCGGGTGAAAGCGACCCCGATCTGGTCCGCCGCAATGAATCGGAAGTGGGGGCCGCGTATTACAAGATGACCGACTGGCTGAACCTTGTGGCGGAATACGCCCATACCAGTTCGGCAGCACACGGCCCGTACAAGGAAAGCGACAACAGTGCCTCAGGCGGCATGATCCTGCTTTTCTAACCGCATCGGGGCCGGGACATGCCCCGATCCGTCCGTGTTCATGGCTTCTTCTCTTTTTCCTGTCAGGTTTCTGCCATACTTGACTCCTGAACACCGAAAAGAGAGGAAAACCGGATGTCCAACCCGTCCCGCTGGCCCCTGCGTGTCGGCCTTGTAGGGTACGGCTTTGCCGGACGTATCTTTCATGCCCCCCTTGTCCATGCCACGCCGGGGCTGGAACTGGCGGCCATCTGTTCCAGCCGGCGCGCCGACGTACTGGCGGACTGGCCCCATCTGGACGTGGTTGCCACACCCGAAGCCCTGTTCGCCCGGCCTGGACTGGACATGGTGGTCATAGCTACCCCCAACCGGACCCATGCCCCGCTTGCCATTGCCGCATTGCGGGCCGGGCTGCATGTGGTTGTGGACAAACCCTTTACCCTGAACGTGGCACAGGCCCGCGCGGCGGCCACGGTGGCAAAGGCGCATGACAGGGTACTGTCCGTTTTCCAGAACCGGCGGTGGGACAGTGATTTCCTGGGAATCCGCCAGCATGTCCGGGCCGGGACAATCGGTCGGGTAACCGAACTGGAAGCACGGATGGACCGCTTCCGCCCGCAGGTACGCGCGCGCTGGCGGGAAATGGATGCACCGGGCAGCGGGCTGTGGTTCGACCTTGGCCCCCACATGGCTGATCAGGCACTGCAGCTGTTTGGCCTGCCTGATACCGTGCAGGCCAGTCTGGCGCGGCAGCGCGACCATGCCAGCGGTACGGACTGGGCGCAGGTCATGCTGACATATGGATCCTTACGGGTCAGCCTGCACTGCAGCCTGCTGGCCGCATGGGCCGGCCCGCGCTTTGTCGTGCATGGCACCCATGGCTCCCTGCTCAAGCACCATGCCGACCAGCAGGAAAACCAGTTGCGCGCGGGCCTGCAGCCCGGCGCGCCGGGCTGGGGCCTGGACCAGGACGACATCATGCTGTTTGACGGCAGCGATACGACCCGCCACCTGCCCGTGCCACCGGGTGATTACCGCATCTATTACGCACTGCTGCGCGATGCGATCCTGGGCCGTGGCCCCAACCCGGTACCACCAATACAGGCCATCGCCCTGATGGCCGTTCTGGAAACCGCCATGGCCGCCAGCACGGCCGGCAGGGCCCTTGCCCTGCCCCTGACCGGAGCGGAATGCCAGCAATGGACACAGGTATGGGAAAAATAGGCCCGGAAAGCTTCTGGATGCCACCTTTTGCCAAAAGGGTGGCATGGCATGGGGCGCTCTGAAAAAAGCGCCCTGATGGTTTACGGCATGGTCGGACTGACCACGGCATACAGTCCGATTGCCAGGTGCCTGCCGGTGGAATAATTCAGCCCCCGCTCCTGCCCCAGTTCATGCACATCCAGTCCGTCATGCAGGGCACGGGCACCAAAGGCCGCCAGATCCTGCGCGCCCACCAGCGCCATGCCGCATTTCTGGTTCTGCTGCAGGAAGTCAGCCGCCGCCGCCGCATTGATCAGCCGTGTATCCTGCCCCAGCAGGAACACGAGACTGGGTTCCGAATCCGAGGTGGATGCCACGATGGTCCGCGCACAGGGGCGATGCGCCGCCACAAGGGTCGCAAGCCGTGGGCTGAGCCATATTGTATGGAGTTGCGGAATAACCGTGATGAACAGGCCCACATGGATGATGACCGCCGCCGCCACCGCCGCCATGACCGCGCGCAGCATCTCGCGGTGCAGGATCATGTATCCCGACATGGCCAGAAGCGGCAGGGCCCCGGCGGGGATCAGCATCGCGGCCCATGGCACGATGCCTTCCATCCGCCACAGCAGCACCGGCCCCGCAAGGGACAGCACGGAGCCAACCGTAAACCATACCAGCCCGTATGCCGCCAGCAGCCCCCGTGCCCACGCGGCCCGTGGCCATTCCCAACTGGTGGGAAAAGAGACGACGGCAGCCGCCGTAAGGATGGCAATGGCTGGATAGGTCGGCAGCACATAATGCGGCAGCTTGGTTGCAATCGCCTCGAACACCAGCCAGTGCGGGACAATCCAGCACAGCAGGTAGCGCACATGCGGCTGGAAACGCCGCGCCCAGATGAAGGGCAGGCTCATCGCCGCGAAAATCGAACCCGGCCAGAACGCAATGGCAAAGACGCCCAGGTGATAGCCCGGCGGCAGGCCATGCGTTTCCTGCCCACTGGCCACCTTGCCCAGAAAATTATGTCCCACCGCACGGGTAAAGAAATCACCATGGCTGACCACGCCAATGGCAACGCACCAGGGCAGCACGATGGCCAGCATGACCAGCCACCCCCATGCCGGGCGCAGGCGCCGCCACCAGTCGATACGGCGCTCCACCAGCGCCAGCGCCAGCGGCGTGCCAAAGCCGGGCACAAGCACCACAGGCCCCTTGAGCATGAGGCCACAGCCAAGGGCCACCCAGTACAGCATGGCAGCGGCAAGTGGTGTGGCCAGGTCGCGCTCCCGGTCCAGATAGGCACGCAGCAGCCCGCATTGCGCCAGCAGAACGGACAGCAGGAGGGTTGTGTCAATGGTGGCCATCCGCCCTTCCGCCGTCATCAGCACGGATACGGCCAGCAGGGCTGCGGCCAGCAGGCCACAGGTCGGGCCGAACAGGGCGGCGCCAATCCATGCCGTCAGCACGGCGGACGCAGTAACAGCAAGCAGGGAGGGAATACGGTAGGGCCAGGTGGCATGCCGGTCCTGCATGCCGGTCAGGCGGACGGCCGCCGCTTCCAGCCAGTATATCCCCGCAGGCTGGAGATAGCGGGGCTGATCCAGAAACCGGACATCGACATAGTTGCCACTGTGCAGCATCTGGGCCGTGGCTTCCATATAGCGCGGTTCATCACGGTCCAGCGGTGGCAGCGAAGCCCGACCCGGCAGGAACAGGACAAACACGCACAGCGCCACAAACAGGTAGTGGCGCAGTGTCAGGCGCGTCATGGCACGATCCCTTCAGCGTTCGGTAACGCGTTTCGGTATCCTGGCGCGGTTGTTGAGCCACATCACACCCAGTATGTCACGGATGCCGACGATGGCCCGGTTGAAATTGGTGTATTTGGAAGAACCATGCAGCCTGTTGCGATGATGAACCGGCACGCAGACAAGCGGCACACCCCGCCGCCCCATCAGGGCGGGCAGGAAGCGGTGCAGGCCCTCAAACTGCGGCAGGCCCAGGAAATCCTGCCGCCGGAACGCCTTGAGCGATGCCCCCGTATCCGGGCAGCCATCATCAAGCAGGCGGTTGCGCAGCCGGTTGGCAAAGCGTGAGGCAAGCCTGCGGGACAGGGTATCCTGCCGCTTTGTCCGCACGCCTACGACCAGCGGGGCACGCCCCGCAGCCGTACGGCACAGTTCCAGCATGGAAATGAAATCAGCAGGATCATCCTGCCCGTCGCCATCCAGCACGATGACCCATTCGCCCCGGGCTGCTTCAACACCGGTGCGCAGGCCCGCGGATTTACCACAGACCTCGCCATGCGAAAGGATGCGCAATTCAGGCAGGATGCCATCACGCCTTACGGCTTCCAGTTCCGCTACCGTGGCATCGGTACTGCCGTCATCTACAAAAATGACTTCCGCACCGGGTAGCTGGCCCAGTACAGCCGCAATTTCCTGACAGAGGGGGCGGATATTCTCCCCTTCATTCAGTACGGCTGCGATAATGGACACGACGGGACGGTTATCCGTCCCGCTTCCTGTCCCCTGCGTTGCGTCGTTCAGCAACGGCAATCAGGCGGCGCGCTGTGAAAGGGCAGCCGAAAGGTCACCGATCGACCTGTCAACGATCTTGCCATCGTCATCGGCCTGCAGCTTTGCCGCCAGTGTTTCACGGGTGGCCTGAATGGCAATATCCACCGCCGTCTCGCGCACCTCACGCAGCGCCGAACGCTCTGCCGAGGCAATGCGGTCCTTTGCCATCTGTTCACGCCGGGCGGCGGCGTCCTCGGCATCCTTGCGGGCCTGGGCCGCGATATTGGCGGCTTCGCGCAGCGAATGCTCGACCAGTTCCCTGGCTTCCGCCAGAGCCGCTTCGCGGTCGCGTGTCGCGTCCTCGAGCATCTGCTCCGCTTCACGACGCAGACGGGCGGCTTCGTCTAGTTCGGCACGGATTCGCTCTGCCCGCCCGTCCAGCGCGCTCACCAGGGGTTTCCACAGTGAACGCCCGAACAGGACAAAAAACAGGACAAAGGCAACAGCCGACCAGAAACGGGGATCATGAAACATGATTATGACCTGTCTGTCTTGGGCAACCGGTCAGAGACCACGGGCCGCCGCAGCAGAACCGACCTTTGCCGTCACGAAATCGGCCGGGGCGGCAATGCCGGATAACTGATGGATCAGCGTTTCCGCCGTAGTTGTGGAAATCTCACGCACGGACGCCAGGGCCTGACCCCGTGCCTGTTCGATGCGCGTTTCTGCATCGTGGATTTCCGCAGCCAGGCGGGCATTCATTTCCTCGGTCTGCCGGGCAGCGGCAAGACGCGCCTCCTCGACAACCTTGTCCACATTGGCCTGTGCCTCGGCCAGTGCCTTGCGGCGGGCCTCATGCAGTTCGGCCACGGCTTCGTCGGCACGGGTCTTGGCCTTGTGGGCGATGCCCAGATCCGTCTCGATCGTCTGGCGACGCAGCGAGAGAACCTTCTCCACCTTCGGCAGCGCCGAACGGCTCAGCAGAAGATAGAGTACCAGAAAGATGCCAGCGCCCCATACCACCTGACCGATGACATAGGGATTGCCAAAATCAAGCTGTGGCATGCCCTCGGCGCGCGCGCCAGGGGCAACCATGGCCATCAGCGGCAGAGCCAGCGCGGACGCGGCCGCGATAGACCCCGCCCTTCGGATGTTGTCATACATCACGGCGCGCGCCATGTTCGCCTCCTGTATATCAGACGAACAGGATCAGGAACGCGATCAGCAGCGCATACAGGGCAACGGCTTCCGTCAGGGCGAAGCCCAGCAT
>ERZ746981.389-NODE-389-length-16124-cov-620.075279_pt1 | contig 16124 bp, 13 predicted proteins | sample MGYA00374948_ERZ746981 | MGnify/ENA primary metagenome ERZ746981 (study PRJEB28757, sample SAMN06711160) | food metagenome | host: microorganism | place: China:Harbin | collected 2017-01-30 | study: EMG produced TPA metagenomics assembly of the Analysis of...
GGATCCAAAACACGGAGAAGAAAAAATGATCTCGCAGTGAAAGTGGCCATTGACGTGAAACTCCTCATGTGAGGGGCCGGGAAGGGCGCGGGACAGCGTGACCGCGCGCGCCGCCAGCCCTGCCAGCATCGTTTCATTTCCATGACAATCCTGTATGCTGCATGGCGCAACAGGACCATAAGGGCTTCCTTACCATGACGTCTGCTTCTGATACCTTTATTGAAGCGCTGCCCAAGGCCGAGCTTCACGTCCATCTGGAAGGCACGCTTGAACCGGGGCTGAAAATCGTCCTGGCCCGCCGTCATGGCCACCCGCTGCAAAACCGGACGGAAGAGGAAATCCGTTCCGGTTACAGCTTCCATGACCTGCCATCCTTCCTTGCCCTTTATTACGAAGGCATGGAACTGCTCAATACGGAGCAGGATTTCTATGACCTGTGCTATGCCTACCTGAAGAAGGTTGCCTCGCAGAACGTTCTCTATACGGAAATGTTTTTCGACCCCCAGCTTCATACCCGTCGCGGCGTTCCCTTCAGGACAGTCATCACCGGCCTGGGCCGCGCACGCAGGGATGCGGAAAAGGATTTTGGCATCCATTCGCAGCTTGTCATGTGCTTCATCCGGGAAATGAGTGCTGAATCAGCGGATGAAACCTTTACACAGGCACTGCCCTATCTGTCCGAAATTGTTGGTGTCGGGCTGGATTCCGATGAAAAGGGCAATCCGCCCGCCAAATTCGCGCATGTCTTCCAGCGTGCCCGCGATGCTGGCCTGCATGTGACGATGCACTGTGACATCGATCAGGAAAACACGCATGAACATATCCGCCAGGCGCTGGAGGATCTGGGCAGCGAGCGGCTTGACCATGGCCTGAACGTGCTTGAAAAGCCGGAACTGCTGAAGCAGGCGCGGGAACGACGCATCCCGTTTACGGTCTGTCCGTTCCCCAACATGGCGATCCGCCCCGGCAGTAACGAAAAGGACATCCGTGCCCTGCTGGATGCCGGGCTGACCATTACGATCAATTCCGATGACCCAGGATACATGCAGAGTGTCTATATAACCGAAGCCATGAAGATGGCGCGTGACGGCGCGCAGCTGACACCGGAGGAACTGCTGGCCATCAGCCGCAATGCCTTCAACGCCGCCTGGATCGGGGAGGGGGAACGCAGCACCTATCTGGACCGGCTGGATGCGTTTGCCCGGCAGCAGGGGCTTATGGTGCCTGCCGCGTAAGGCAGGACCGGCCGGCAGGGCCAGAGGACCGCATGGCCCTGTACCGGATGGCTGCCCTGACGGTCTTCGCCCTTGGCGGGTTCAACCCGCTGTCCCCGCTTTTCGTGGCGCGGTCCCATACTGCCATGCGGTTTACGGCACGACCGGCGTGGTGGGCAGGAACTCCGTCGTAAACGCCTCCTTCCATACAGCCGCGTCAGCGATCTGGCCCGTATCCGCCATCATGCGCGCGGTGGCCTGCCAGCGTGCCGCAGTCATGATGCCAAGTCCGCCCTGCACGGCATCACCGGAAAAGCAGGCATTGCTCCGGCGCAGCGCATCACGCGCACAGGCAACATGTGTTGCGTCCAGCAGGCGGTTTTCGCGCATTATGGCATTATTGCCGGGTGTCGGGTCCCCAAGCAGGTAATCACGGTATCCCTCCATGCTGACCTTCAAAAAGGCACGCAGCCGTCCGGCATCCTGTGTCAGCGTGTCATCACGCGTAACAATCGTGCCCGAATAGGGCGGATAGCCGTAATCCGCCAGGGTAAAGAAGCGGAATGGCACGTTGCGCCGCTGCAGGTCACATGGTTCGGCCGTGAGAATGGCCTGTATGGCAACGGACGGGTCAATGACGAATGGCTGCAGGTTATAGGCGTAAGGCCGCACCTGGTTGTCCGAAAAGCCGAAGCGCTGCTTCATCCACGGCCAGTAGGCCGCCATGGAGGAGGGAGCGAGCAGCAGGGTACGCGTGCGCAGTTCCTCCGGGTGGTTCACATCGGTATGGGCGATCAGTCCCTCAAGGTCCTGCTGGAAGATGGCCGCGACCGCTTTTACCGGCAGCCCCTTCGCACGCTGGAGGATAACCTGCGTATCAAAACCGATAATGGCATCCACCGCACCCGAAAGCAGCATCTGGGGCGCATTGAGCTGCGGTGTGCCGCTGCGGATCTGTACATCCAGGCCTGCACGCCGGTACAGGCCCGTCTCCCGTGCCTGGTAAAACCCGCCCTGATCGGGCTGCGCGTACCAGTTGGTCATCAGCGTGAAGGGCCGGGTGCCCGCGCGCGCCCCGATGCAGGGCATGGCCAGGGCGGCCCCTGCGCCCATGCAGCCTGTCATGACAAGGGCACGACGAGAAATTTTTTGTCCGTACACGATCTTTTTCACCTGCCATGCATGCGCTGCGTTATCGTAACGTATAAATAACAAAAAACATCTTGATAAGGTCATGAATATGCTTGCCACACAGGAACCACGACTGCGGGATTTCTGGTACTGCCTCTTCCCCATGCATGAACTGTCCGATGCACCGCGTGCCTTCCGCCTTCTGGGGCAGGATATTGTGGTCTGGCGCGATGAAGATGGCAGGCCGCATGCGGTCATTGACCGCTGCCCGCATCGCAGCGCCCGCCTGTCTGGCGGAACGGTGGAGGAGGGACGCATTGTCTGCCCCTATCATGGCTGGGCCTTCCGCGGGGATGGGCGGTGCGTCTCGGTGCCGCAGAGTGTAACCAATGCCGGCCCCCAGTTTGGCGTGAAGGCACTGCATTGCACCGAGCGCTACGGACAGGTCTGGGTCTGCCCGGGCGAGCCCGCCTTCGATCTGCCCCATGTTCCCCACTTCGAAAAACCGGGATATCGCCAGATTTTCGAATTTTCGGAAGACTGGGCCTGCTCCGCGCAGCGCATCATAGAAAATGAATTCGATACGGCGCATTTCTCATTCGTGCACAAGGGCAGCTTTGGCGACAGCGATCCCGCCCCGGCCCGCACGGATATTACCGAGACCGAAACCGGTTTTGTGGCGGAACTGCATTTTGCCGTCCGCAATCCCGAGGACATGCGCGATGCATTGCAGATGCACGATGACAATACGGTCCGTAACGTCATCTCCCGCTTCATCATGCCCTTTTACCAGATTGCCGAGATCAATTATCCCAACGGCCTGACCAATGTCCTTGTCACCTGGCTGACACCGGTTGACGATGGCACGACACGCTTCAACCAGTTCGTGATGCGCAACGACCGGGAGGAGGACGTTCCCGCATCACAGGTCCGGGCCTTTGACCGGCGTATCACTAGTGAAGACCGCCAGGTGCTGGAACTGACCGATCCGATGGTTCCGCTTGATACATCGGAAGGGGTGGAGATCCACATGGCCAGTGACAAGCCCGGCCTGATCATGCGCCGCCGCATGCGCGAATTCCTGCATGGCGGGAAAAAGGCATAAAACCCGGACTGCCGGTGGAAAAGATGGGGGCCAACCGGCTGCCGGATGAAAGGCGGGCGGATATTGATGTCCGTTGGCCCTGCCCGCAGTGGCGGCCTGCGCTTTTTTTACGCCCCTGGCGGCACGCGGGGCATGCGGTTCAGGGTATGGCGCTGTATGAGCCGGAAGGGCAGCGGACGGGCCGGTGGCAAAGGATTGCCCGCCATGACGCACAGCAACCGTCGTGCCGCCTGTTCACCCATTGTACCAAAAGGCAGGTGGATGGTTGCCAGCGGTGGATCAACGAACTGGCTCATGACCGTATCGCCGCACCCGACAATGCTGATATCCTGCGGAATGCGCAGGCCGCGCCTGCGACATTCCATGATGGTCCCGATGGCCAGGATATCGCCGGTGCAGGCAATGGCCGTCAGGCCGCGCACCCGGTCCAGCAGGGTACGTGCCGCGCGCCTGCTGGATGCGGCCTGATAATCGGCCGTTTCCATTATGTGGCCCGCTCCATGCGGCAGTCCGTGATGTTCCAGGCGCTGTATTGCCCCACGCAGGCGTTCTGCGATGGGCAGCGTATTTGCCACCGGGCCGGTCAGGATTCCGATGGTGCGATGCCCGCGCATGACAAGCGCGTCGATCACCGTGGCCATTGCCGCGGCATCCTGCATGGCAACGGATAGCGCGCCCGCACAGGCGGCCGGATCATCCTGCGTTGCCAGCACCACCCCGCGTGAGGCCAGCAGGCCAAGGGTTGCGGGCAGGTGATGCGAGCCGGTCAGGATCATGCCATCAACGCCACGTTCGATCATCATGCGCACCTGTTCCAGCTCACGTTCCGGCGCGCGCTGCGAACAGGCGACCAGCAGCCCATAACCTGCATCGCGCAATGTCGCCTCGATCGCCGCGATGGATGGCGCGAACAGGGGGTTGGACAGGGTTGGCACCACCAGCCCGACGGTACGTGTCTTCTGGCGCACCAGCGCGCGCGCCGCATTGTTGGGAATGTAGGAGAACCGCTCCAGCACCGCCTGCACCGCCGCAGCATAGGCAGGTGATACGCCACAGGTACGATTGATCACGCGCGAGGCAGTGGAAACCGATACCCCGGCCAGGCGCGCCACGTCACGCAGCGTGATTTCGGCCCCCGGCGGGGGGACGGGGCTGTCAGCCGGGTCCGTCATGGGGTAGGCTGCGGTGGGGTATCCGCCGTGGCCGGATGGTCCTCGGGGCGGAATTTCTGCACGGTCCGGAAACGGCTTACCAGATAGTCACCGGACAGGATCGGTTCATGACGTGGCGGGTTGCCGGCAGGGCGGCACGTGGGCAGGCAGGTGACAGGGGTAGTGTAATCCAGGTTGAAGAACATCGGGATCGAATACCGTTCCCGCCCGGTGCGGTTGACCACCCGATGCGGGTTGGAGACATACAGGTCATTGGTCCAGCGCTGGAACAGATCACCGATATTGACAACCAGCGTATCCTCCACAAACGGGGCCGCAATCCATTCGCCATCGCGCTTGCGCAGTTCCAGCCCCCCGATCGGGTCCTGCGCCAGCAGGGTGAACATGCCGTAATCGGTATGGGGGGCCACGCCGAAGGCATTGTCCGGCGATATGGCGGGCTGGGGCGGGTAGTGGAAAAGCCGCATCTGGACCATCGGTTTCCTGATATACGGCAGGAAGAAGCCTTCATCCAGACGGAGTGCCGTGGCGATCAGGCGCAGCATCCGCTCTCCCAGCGCGCGCGCCTGGCCAAAATAGGCATCGACCGCCGCACGCAGCCAGGGCAGGTCCTCCGGCCACTGGTTGGGCGCATGCAGCGGCAGCCGGGCTATGACATCAGGATCATCGGGGGGAAGGTCCACGCCAATCTCGTAACTTTCCTTGAGATCGGCAACAAAACCGGGATGCTGGTTGATCCCCTGCGGCATGAAGCCGCGCCGGTAGACCGGGTGCATGAGATGGGCCATGCGTTCCGCTTCCGGTAGTGCAAAGTACCGTCGCGTTGCCGCAAAGACGTCCCTGAGCACCTGCGGGTCGATGCCATGATTGGCAATGTAGAAAAAACCGGTTTCACGACAGGCTTCATCCAGCTTTGCCGCCAGGGCCTCCAGCGGCTGGCCATGGGTCAGCGGTGCAAGGTCCAGCACGGGCACTTCCTCGCGGCTGGCGGCGCGTACGGCGTTGATCATGGGAACATATCCTGATGCAGGGAAGGGAAAGGCACCATCACAGTCCGGGCAGCGGATCGGCCTGGTCCGCCGCCCAGAACAGCACACGGCGGCGGACCAGACCGACAGCCAGGTGCAGGCATATGCCGATAAGGCAGAGGACCAGCAGGATCGAGAAGACCCCCGCCATGTCGAAGGAAAAATTCATCTGCAGGATCAGGTACCCCAGCCCGGCGCGCGCGCCGACGAACTCCCCGACAATGGCACCGATAACCGACAGCACCGCCGCGACATCAAGCCCGGCGAAGATATAGGGAAGTGCCTGCGGAAACCGTGCCATGCAAAAGATCTGCCATTGTGTGGCAGTGCAGGCGCGCAGCATTTCCATCTGTTCACGCGGGGTTGCCTGCAGCCCCACGATGGTATTCGACAGGGCGGGAAAGAACGCGATCGTAGCCGTGATGACAATTTTCGACGACAGCCCGTACCCCAGCCAGATGACCAGGATCGGTGCGATGGCAACCTTCGGTACGGTCTGGGCCGCGACCAGATAGGGGTAGAACACTTGTTCGAGAAAACGCGACTGCCCGATCAGCACACCCAGCCCGATGCCCACGATGGCCCCGATGCCGAACCCGGCCAGGATTTCCTCGCAGGTTACAAGAAAGTGGGGCCACAGGATACCCGACCGGATCTCCAGCCACAGGGCCTGCACCACCGCGCTGGGTGCGGGCAGGACGATTGCGGGAACATGCAATGCGCGCACCGCGCCTTCCCAGGCGGCCAGCAAAACCAGCAATACAACGGGCGAAAGGGCGCGGGGACTGGAGAAGACAGTGGTCCGGGCACGCGGCGTGGCCATCAGTCAATTTCTCCACGGCTGTTGAAATGGCTCCGGATACGGCGGACATGGGCCCCGAACGCGGGGGTGGAGAACATGTCCAGCCGCCGCGGGCGGGGCAGGTCGATAGGGTAGTTCGCAACAATGCGCCCCGGTCGCGCGGCCATGACCACGACCTGATCAGCCAGGAACACGGCTTCGGGAATACTGTGCGTGATCAGCAGGACGGTGGCATCCTTTTCGTGCCATATGCGCAGCAGTTCGAGATTCATGGTCTCGCGTGTCATGGCGTCCAGCGCGCCGAAGGGTTCGTCCATCAGCAGCAGGGACGGATTATGGACCAGCGCGCGGCACAGCCCGACGCGCTGCTGCATGCCCCCTGACAGTTCGCCGGGATAACGGTGAGCGAAGCCGGTCAGCCCGACCATGTCCAGAAGATCACGGGCACGCGCGCGCGCATCATCGGCGGGCAGTTTCTGTACCTCGGCCGGAACCATGACATTGGACAGGATATTGCGCCACGGCAGCAGCACCGGGGACTGGAAGACAACCCCGACGTCCCGGCTGGGGCCATCAAGGCGCCTGCCGGCAATCTCGATCGTGCCTGGCCCGGCTGGCATGACCCCGGCAAGGATGCGCAGGAGCGTACTCTTGCCACAGCCGCTGGGTCCGACCACACAGGTGAACTGACCCCTGCCGATCGACAGGTCTATACCGTCCAGCGCCTGTACGGGCAGGCCATCCGCCCCCGCGTAGGTCTTGCCCAGCCCGGCAATGTGGACCAGCGGGTGGCCGGCAGCGCATGGCCCCGTCATGGAATCGTGCATCGTGCGGCCTGCTCGCGTATGGCGGCGGCATCGAAATCATTGACGCGCCGCATGTAGTCAGGAATCCGGACCATGTAATCGGTAGCCGGAATGGTGCCCGGAATCAGCCCCGCATCATGAAGCAGGGTCTGCAGTCTTTCGAAGCCCGCCGGTTGTGCCTCCCCCCAGTTCTGGCCGCCATTCAGCACGAATGCATTGTGCTGGCTGGCAAGTTCCGCAGTAAGCGAATGCAGGCCCCAGCGCAGCTGCGTTTCATCATCAAGATTGGTTCCACGCGCCTCCGGATGGTCGTGCCAGAACCACCGCAGGGCGCAGGTTGGATTGGCCTCGGCAAAGACGGTGGCCATTGCCATGCCGCGTGCGATCGCAACAACCATGTCAGGGTCGGCGGCAACCGTATCCTTCATAACGGATAGCGAGAAATCGGGATATGTCGGCCAGTCCGGTGGCGTGATGTGGCGCAGCTTCAGCCCCACGTTGTCAAACTGCGCCATGGGGGCCGCCCAGTAGAGCAGGGCATCCACCTGTCCATGCCCCAGCGCCTGGACGGGTGGCGCACCCAGTCCCAGCGGGATAAGCGATACATCCGTGGCGGGATTGAGACCATTCTGCCGCAGGTAACTGTTCAGCAGCAGGATGCCCCCCGTGGCCAGGCTGAACACGCCGATTGTCTTGCCCTTCAGGTCCATGGCCGTCCGGATCGGGGAATCCGCCGGGACGGCAATGGACCAGTCCGTCGCGGCATTTTCCATCGCCACACGCACGCCCAGGCCATGCGTGGTATCCGCCTGCACGATGACGCTGGCATTGACCTGCGCAAACTGCGCGTTGCCCGATACCATCTGCTGCAACGCCTGCTGGGATGCGCCCACGGGCTCGACCTGCACGTCGTATCCGGCGGATTTCCAGTAGCCCAGGCTCTGGGGCAGGGTCAGCATCGGGTAGTCGGCGTTCAGCACCGCCGTGCCAACCGCAATCGTGACATGACGCGGGCTGGCGGCACAGGCGGGCGCGACCGTGGCAAAGGGCAGGAACACGGCAGTCAGATAATGCAGGAGACGCGATAACGGGGGCATAAGGGACTCCGGACCGGATACCGTCGAACGGGACTGTCGGAATTTTGTCTCTTTTCGTTCCAGTAAAGTAATCATATAAGTATGAGAACGCTTTCAGCAACCCGAAAAATGACCTGCGGCACGGATCTACATAAAAACGCAACGGCGATGGAAAACCGCGCTCCATAGTTTCCGTCAGTCCCGCCGCCTGGAGAACCCATGACGATGATCGATGTCTCCCGACTGCCAAAAGCCGAGTTGCATGTGCATCTCGAGGGTTCGCTCGAACCTGAAATGTTGCTGGAACTGGCCGCGCGCAATGGCGTGGACATCCCGTTCCACTCCGAGGAGGAGGCACGCGCGGCCTGCCATTTTACCGATCTCCAGTCTTTCCTGAACCTTTATTATGCCGGGCTGCGGGTGCTGCGCACGCCGCGCGACTTTGCCGAAGTGACCCATGCCTATCTTACACGCGCGCATGCCGACCGCGTGCGGCATGCCGAAATCTATTTCAGCCCCCAGGGGCATCTGCGTCGCGGCATCGCGTTTGCCGACATGATGGAAGGCGTGATCGAAGGCATGACCGCCGCCCGCGCCGACATGGGCATCAGTTCCGGCCTCATACTCGGCCTGCAACGCCAGTATGCGGAAGACGAAGGCTTTGAAGTCCTGGACCTTGCCTGGCCATACCGGCAGCATGTGCTTGCCCTGGGGCTGGGTGGCCCCGAAGTTGGCAATCCACCCGAAAAATTCACGCGCGTCTTTGCCGAAGCCCGCCGCCGGGGGTGGCATACCGTGGCGCATGCGGGTGAAGAAGGGGATGCGGGCTACGTGCGCCAGGCCATGGACCTGCTGCATGTCGATCGCATCGACCATGGCGTACGATGTGCGGAAGACCCGGCCCTGGTCCGCACCATAGCCGAACGCGGCATTACGCTGACCGTATGCCCGCTATCCAATGTCTGCCTGCGGGTCTTTCCCGACATTGCCGCCCATAATCTGGGCACATTGCTGCGCGCGGGCGTGAAGGTGACGATAAACTCTGATGATCCGCCCTATTTTGGCGGCTACATTGACGACAATTTCAGGGCCTGCCAGACGGGAATCGGCCTGTCCGATGCGGACATCATTACGGTCGCGCGCAATGGATTCACGGGGTCGTTCCTGCCCGCGGAAGAGGTGGCCGTCCATCTCGCGAAACTGGATGGCGCCGTGCGGGAATGGCAGGCAGGGGCGATGGACGCATGACGGGCGGCCCGCTCCGGCTCTATGAACTGCCGCTATCGGGAAACTGCTGGAAAATCCGGCTCTGTCTGGCTGAACGGGGCCTGCCTTATGAACGTGTGACCATAAGGGACCCGGAACGCACCTTCGCCGATGCCGCCTTCCGTCGTCTCTCTCCCCTGGGCCGTGTTCCCGTGCTGGTCTGCCCCGATGGAACGGCCCTGTGGGAATCAGGCGCGATCCTGACATGGCTTGCCGAAAACACGCCGCTGCTGCCCCGCGATGCGACCCGGCGCGCCCAGGTCATGGCATGGCTGTTCTGGGAGCAGGCTGACCTGTCTCCCGCCCTGGCCCTGCCGCGTTTCTTCCGGCGGAATGGAACGGAAAAGGCCAATGCGGAGCGCATGCGTGCGCTACAGGAAAAAGGCCGTGCCTGCCTGGAATTTCTCGATACGTACCTGTCACGACAGGATTATCTGTGCGGCGCGGCCTACACGCTTGCTGACCTGGCATGCCACGTCTATGTCATGCTCTCGCCCGAAGGCGGGCAGGATCTGGCGCCGTTTCCAGCGGTCCGGGCGTGGCTGGAGCGCATTGCCGCGCGACAGGCATGGGAGCCGCTGCTGCCGGCGGGCTGACATGGGCGCCGCCATGGTTGCATCCAGTGTTTTCATCCACTGCGCCGTCATTGCCGCGCACGGCCCCGATGGCAGTCGGGCCCTCACGCAAGGGGCAGTCAGTATGATCGTGCCAGCCCGAAAGGTGTAAGGGCTGCGGCTTCTCCCAGCGAAAAGGACAGTTCCACGCCCCCCGACAGGCTGTACGCAACCCTCGGATCAGGCTGCGTGATGGTGTACACCTGCTGGTCTGGATGGAAGATGAAGGCGGCGAATGGCGCAAGCCTTACCCCGGCAAACAGGTGGGCGCTGTAATCAAGTTCAAGTGTTTCCTCATGCGGAACCATGTGCCCGGTCCGGCCAGATGCCATGATTTCGTCATTCAGATAACCCGTGGCGTTCCTGTTGAGCCGGTGCCCCGTGGCCTTGAACGCCAGGAAATCATATGGGCGGCCTGAAAACGGGCCGTTGCACACAAAACCCAGCAGGAAATAGTCCTTCTGCAACGAGTGACCGGACGTATCGACAACCAGGCCACCAAACACCGTCACCCGCCGCGGGCCGCCACGTTGCCAGACCGTCTGTTCGAACTGGGCGTAGATGCCGCTCTGGCCGGAGTGCATGCGGGCCGGGGCGTGGGTAAAGGCAATCCTGCCGCCATGCACATCATAGCGGTAATCGGCAACCGGGCTGGTATCTTCATAAGCGCCTATGTCATACCGTCCGGGCAGGCGGGTCTTGTGCCCCGTCTCATATCCTGCTTCCACCATGATATGCGCCCCACTCGCGGTATTGAGCGACCAGCCGGAACCCCAGGGAAAGCCACCACTGTAATACTGTTCCGGATTGGACTCTTCGGCACCAAGGCGGAAATAGCTATGACGGGATGGAATGGCCGTTACTTCACCCGCCCAGACCGATACCGGCCAGAAGGGTGCCTCGGAATTACTGGACCATGTAACCGGGTCAAGGTTGGCGCACATACCGAGCTGAAACAGGCAGTACAGGCGTGATGTTGCAAAGAATGACGCAAGCTGCATCCTTCCGGCGCTGAACCGTAACCGGTCGTGGAACAGATGCTGCTCGATTTCCAGCTGCGTCAGGCGTGTCTGGTTGTCCGGCCCGCTGCCATGAAAATAGGATGCGCCGGAACCGGCCATGTCATTGACACCCTGCGGGTTGCCGCCAAAGCGGGAATCCAGCGCAAAACGGATAACCGTTCCAGACAGGCCAGCAATCCGGTCCATGTCCAGATCCGCGCCAAAATAGGCTTCATGAAAAACGATCGTTTCCTTTTTCATTCCCCCCGCAGCATTGCCATACAGGGTATCGTCAAAAAATGCCTTTGGGTAGATCCCCGATTTTATTAGATTCTTACCGATATTGGACACGGTTTCGGGTAAGATTCCCGCATAACTCCCTTCCGCATGGCCGGCCTGGGAAAAAAGCGGTGCCACAAAAGACATTACGATCAGGGCCGGATAGGTGCGCATTATAAAATACTTCTGAAGATACACTATATTCTAACATAATGGCTGCCTATCCAGACCGACCAGTCATTAGATCCGCCTGGAAAGTAGAACCGTTCCGTAACAAAAACAATGATTTTTGCCCAGCTGCAATCCCGCATCCGGGCATATCTGCATTAATGGCCCGGTCCGCGCTGCTGCGCGCAAGGCCATGTTTTGATGCGGTCAGACCAGGGGCAGGGGTTGTGCCCCCGTCCGTGCCGCTGCACCCGGACCAGACGCGCGCATGCAACGCCGGTTCTGGCCAAAAACTTCCCTGTACTTACTGGATATGTTCCAGGCATATGTTCCAGGCATATGTTCCAGGCAGGTTTTCCAGACAGTCTCCAGATGGATTGCGATGCCCTGGTTACCATCGACTAATGCTGGGGCGATCCTGGTCGCGCATACGGATGCCAACCTAACCGCCCGCCTATTCTTTCCATGAAAAGCATGGACCTGATGCCCCGCATCGTCGCATCATACCTTGCAGAAAACCGATCAGAAATCCCAAGTCTGGGTCAGGCTGTTCCGCCGGGCCATAATATATCCAAACAGAAGGTCTTTACTTGAATGTGGGCAGGCTTCATGAAATCAGGGTTCCGTACGTTCAGATACATGGCAGTCTTGCTTGCCACGACAGTGCCGGTGCACGGGGCGCGGGCGCAGGCTGCAAAAATTCCCGTGCGTGTCGTGGTGGTCACGACATTCGAGATTGGCAATGACGAGGGCGACCAGCCGGGAGAATTCCAGCACTGGGTCGAAAAACTGCCGCTGCCGCAGGTCCTGCCATTTCCGGGGCGGTACCGTCGGCTGCGCTATAACCCGGACCTGCACGTACTGGGTGTCGTGACCGGAGAAGGCCCGACACGCATGGCGGCAACGATTACGGCACTGGGTGATGACCCGCGCTTTGATTTGACACACGCCTATTTTCTTCTTGCCGGTATTGGCGGTATCGATCCGAATACAGGATCGGTCGGATCAGCGGTGTGGGCACCCCATGTCGTAAGCGGCGATGTGGGCCATGCCATAGACCCGCGCGAGATACCCGCCGACTGGCCCAACGGTTTTACCCCGATACAGGGCACCCGCCCGGATCCCCAGCCCATGCCGCCAGCGAATTCCTACTGGGGTGACAATCTTTTCACCCTCAGACCGTCACTGGTGCAGTGGGCCTATGCACAGACCAAAAACGTGCATCTGGCCGACACGCCGCAACTGGCCGCCATGCGGGAACGCTACGGCACCTTTCCATCAGCAGGGAAGCCGCCCTCCGTTGCTCTGGGCGACACGATGGCGGCCGGTATTTTCTGGGTAGGGGGCAGGATGAATTCCTGGGCGGAAGGCTGGGTCCATTACTGGACCCAAGGCAAGGGCCGCTTTGTCACGACGGCGGAAGAAGATGCAGGCTTCATGGAAGCCCTGGGTTTTCTTGCCGATGCAGGAAAAGTCGATCTGAACCGCGTTCTCGTGCTGCGCACGGCAAGCAATTTCGACATGCCGCCAACCGGAGAGACGCCGGCCCAGCTCCTTGCGGCGGAAGCTGATGAAAAGGGATTTTCCGGCTTTGATCCCTCGGTCGAGGCCGCTTACACGGTCGGCAGCGTTGTGGTCCGCAAGCTTGCGGATCACTGGAACCTTTATGAAAATCGGGTTCCATAACCGCCAGCCATCCATATACAAGATGAACCGGACGGATGGGGATGTTTCCCATCCGCCCGGTTTTTTAAAAAACGCCTGATCAGGCCATTGTTTCCTGCCGTCAGAAACCGGTGGAAACCGTGACCATGGCGGCAAAGGTACTGGCTACATAATAGGCTGGCGAGTTCTGCGCGACTGTCTGGCCATTGGCCGCCGTTGTCTGATAGGCGTTGGTGGTAATGGCTTCCACACCTGACAGGTAATGGAAATCACCCAGATTGTAGATGTTCAGCTGGATCTGGGGATGCTTGAGGTACCATACATTGTTCATGCGGTAACCAAGTGTCAGATCAAGCTGACCATGGGCGGGCAGTGCTTCCGTGTTCATTTCGTCAGCCCACTGCCTTGCGGTCCAGTGGTAACGCATGCTGCCGAAAATATGGCCATCGTCGTAGTTCAGTGCCGCATTGACCATCCATTCGGGGGCCAGCACCGCTGTCTTGCCTTTTGTATGGATTGTCGAGATGGCGCCATTTTCGGTGACGACCGACACGTCATTGTCTTCCGACGCATGCAGGTAGGATGCGGAAACGTAGGGCGAGAAATGATGCCATGGGCGCGTACTGAATTCCATGTCCGCGCCACGCAGCGTATTGCCGCCACCATTAAGCGTGGTCTGGTAGGCTACTGTATTCGCACCGCTACCCATGTTGATGACCGAATTGAGGTTACGATTGGTAATATTGATGTTGTAGAGCGATACGGCAAAGTTCAGCAGCGAGCCATAGTGGCGGAAGCCCAGTTCTTCCGTAATGGCATATTCGTTCTTGGTATTGTACCCGCCGGGGTAACCCGTTCCATCCCACGGGTTGTTGTAGAAACCCCTGAAATAGGTGGAAGCCGATGGCATCTTGAAATTCGTGGTGCCGGAAATATAGATCTGGTCATGCGGGTTGATCTTGTAGCTGGCCGACACACGGGGTTCCGGCACGGCGGTATTCATGCCGACACGATAGGGAAAGTCGCTACTGGACCCGGCCCCCGGCAGGTTGTTGGTGCCACCACGGTTGACGATGACTTCACGGAAGCCCGCGCTCAGCTTCAGCCTGTCATTGAGATATGAGGCCGAGTCACCGAAATAGATGCCGTTCGTCTGTGTAATGAGGTGATAGTTCACGCCATACAGGATATTCCCGCCCGATGTGCGCAGCTTGCCGCTGCCCCATACGCTGTTGGGCGATCCGTCAGTACCATACTGGGAATATGTCTCGCTTTCATAATCATCATTGTAGTCATACCACCAGCCAAGGGTCAGCTTGTTGTGGCGGTCTGCCCTGAAATCCACCGATGCATTGATACCGGGATGGAATTCGATCTCGGTATAATAGGCCTGCCCGTTGAAATACCCATCGGATACCTGGTTCGCATAGGGAAGGGCGATGGACTGCCCGGGATAGGCCTGGGCCACGGTTTCCGTGCCCGAATAGAAGCTCGATGCCGTTGCGGGAAAGGACGAGCCATAACCGCCGCCGCCCGCGCCGTAATAGAAATAGGGCGAGACATGCAGTTTCCAGCGATCCGACAGCTTGAAATGCATGGGCATGACAAGGATCAGGTTGCTCCATCCCCCTTCCGCGCTTTTCCAGTAGGTGGAAGGGTCGGATTTATCCCCCGTATACTCGCTCAGACCCTTGATACCGCCCTGCTGCCAGTCCGACATGCTGGGATAGGTATATCTGGGCGTATTGTTTTCGTTATAGGCCTCGACAAAGCTGACCGAGTTGCCGTCGCCCCATTCCTTGATGAATTTGGAATCGATATGACGGCGCTGCCCCGCACCGTAGCCACGCCACACATCCCATGTCGCATTGGAATACGAGATATAGCCGCGCAGGCCCGTATTGCCGATATCGCCGGTTTCCAGCCGGATGAATTCACGATTCGTGCGGTGCGAGCCATATGAATAGTCAACCAGGCCACCATAATGATGGGAAGGGTTGATCGTCCTGACGTTCATCGTACCCGCCGTGGCATTGGCCAGCGGTGCGTTGATGTCCGACTGCCCCTGCGAGAGCTGGACTTCCTGGTAGTTTTCGGTATCGCCCCATTCCGTCGTATAGGGGGTATAGGTGTCAACGTCCGCGATGGGGGCCCCTTCATACAGGTACCCGATTTCAGACTGCTGCATGCCACGGACATTGATGGATGTGGCGTCGGACAGGCCGAACGGATCGGACGAGGCGATGTTGGCGCCGGGTGCGAACTGCAGCATCTGTGCCGCGGATGTCGCGGGGGCCAGCTTCGAGATGAAGTCGCGGCTGACCGTGGTCTGGGACTTGGCCTCCGTCTCGCGATGCATCAGGCCGCCGCCCATGGCCCGGCCGGTCACGCCATCGGCGCTTACGCCGCTGCTGGTGACATGGATGGTCTCGGCAACGGGCTTTGCCTCGACACCGTTCGTGGGGGCGGTGCCCGTCGCGGGCCTTGCCCTGGTGGCGGGGGGCGACATGTGGTTTGCGCTACCATGGGTACGCGCGTGCGGGGCTACGGCCGCGGTCTGGGCGCGGGTGGTCACGCTCTGTGCCATGCCGATGGTGGACAGGGCGGTACTGGCCGCCAGAATTTTTGTGATACGCCAGCTGATCAATGGTTTTACCCTTTACTGATAACGGCCGTTTTTTATTGTATCACCGCAACGTATCAGCGCGGCCTCGTCCTTTTAAGTGTCTGACCGAAAATGAGTTGAGTGATTTCAGTGGATTATGATTCATGGGTTTGCGATAACCTGATGAGATCA
>ERZ746981.390-NODE-390-length-16081-cov-708.687828_pt1 | contig 16081 bp, 10 predicted proteins | sample MGYA00374948_ERZ746981 | MGnify/ENA primary metagenome ERZ746981 (study PRJEB28757, sample SAMN06711160) | food metagenome | host: microorganism | place: China:Harbin | collected 2017-01-30 | study: EMG produced TPA metagenomics assembly of the Analysis of...
AGGGGCCGAACCAGTGGCCTGCCGCACTGCCGGATTTTCGCGCGGTGATGAGCGAATACAGCACCGTCATGACCCGTCTGGCCGAAACGCTGATGCGCGGCATCGCCCTGTCACTGGGGCTGGCGGAGGATTATTTCGCCGCCTTCTGCCACGACCCGCTGACCACGCTGCGCCTGCTGCATTACCCGCCGCAGCCCGCGCGCCCCCTGCCGGGGGAAAAGGGGGCGGGTGCCCATACCGATTTTGGCGGCCTGACCCTGCTGCTGCAGGATGACAGTGGCGGCCTGCAGGTCAGGGCCGCCGATGGCACCTGGCTGGACGCTGCCCCCATTCCCGGCAGCTTTGTCGTCAACCTGGGGGACATGATCGCGCGCTGGACCAACAACCGCTACCGTTCTACCCTGCACCGGGTCATCAACACATCGGGGCGGGAACGCTATTCGGTGCCGTTCTTCCATACCGGCAACCCCGATCAGGTCATTGCCTGCCTGCCGGGCTGCGTGCCTGAAGGGGAGGCTCCGCTCTGGCCCCCCGTAACGGTAGAGGACCACCTGCGCGCCATGTACGCCCGGACCTATGGCCGATGAGCGGCGGGGACGATCCGGTCATCCTGATCCACGGCGCGTGGCAGGGGGCGTGGGCATGGGCGCGCTTTGTGGATGCATGGCGGCGGCATACCGCCATTCCCGTCCATGCGGTTGACCTGCCGGGCAACGGGGTGGACGGGCTGCCCGCGCGCGATGCCAGCCTTGAACGCTACGTGGCCCATGTGGGCGACGTGATGGACCGGCTTGGCCGCCCGGTCAGCCTTGTGGCCCATTCGGGCGGCGGGGTCGTGGCCTCCGCCGTGGCCGAGCGCTGGCCCGGGCGGGTGCGCCGCATCGCCTATCTGGCGGGCATGATGCTGCCTTCGGGCGTGGGATTCGGGCAGGTGGTGGCGCGGATGGTGACCGACCACCCGGATGCCACGGGCATCAACCCCTGGCTGCGCTGGCCGGAGCCGGGTGTTGTATCCGTCGTGCCGCCGGAAGCCGCCGTTGCCATCTTCCTGCATGACTGCCCGCCCGATGTGGCCATTGCCGCCTCCCGCCGCCTGACGCCACAGGGGCTGGGCGGGCTGGACCTGCGCGCACGGCTTACGGCCGAACGCTTTGGCCGCATCCCGCGCCTGTATGTGGAAGCAACGGGCGACCGTTCCGTCATCCTGCCGGTGCAGCGCCGCATGCAGGCCCTTGTGCCCGGCGCGCGGGTGGTCAGCATGCATACCGGCCACGCCCCGCAGGTGGCCGACCCCATGGGCACGCTGGCCCATATCCTGCCCTTTGCACAGGGACGGACCGCATGATCCTGCCCCGCAGGCGGCTTCTGGCCACGGCGGGGGCGGCCGTGGCCTCCGGCTTCGTGCCGCGCCACGGCCATGCCGCCACCACGACCGAAGGGCTGCTGGCGGCCCTTGCCGCCCCGTACGCCAACGTGCCCCCCATGCCCCCGGTGGCGGAGGAGGACGCGCTGCTGGCGCTGGGCTATGTCGGCCCGACCAGCGATGGCGGCTGGACCGAAATGCACCATGTGGCGCTACAGGCCGTGCGCCGGGCCTTTCCGCGCCTGCGCACGGTCTATGTGGAAAGCATGCCCTATTCCGCCGATGCCACCCGGCTGTTGCGCGAATTCGTGGCCGAGGGCGCGCAGCTGGTCATGACCGGGGCGGATTACGGGGATTTCCTGACCGATGTGGCCGCCCGCGCGCCGCAGACGGCCTTCATGCAGTGCGATGGCCGCCCGCTGCGCGGCAATGTAAGCTGGTATTATATCGCTCACTGGTATGTCAGCTACGTGATTGGCGTGGCGGCGGGGCTGCTGAGCAGAAGCGGGAAGCTGGGGTTCATCGCCTCCTTCCCGCTGCCTTCGGCCTATGCCGGGGCCAATGCCGCGCTGCTGGGTGCCCGCACGGTCAACCCCGATGCCACCATGCAGGTCATCAGCATCAATGCCTGGTTCGACCCGCAGGCCGCCATCCAGGCCGCCAACGCGCTGGCGGACAAGGGGTGTGACTTCCTGTTCGGCATCATGGACGAGGCGGGCTACCTGCACGTGGCGCAGGAACGCGGGCTGTGGGCGGCAATGTGGAACAAGGACATCCGCCAGTTCGGGCCGGATGCCTATGTGGCGTCCGTGGTGCTGGACTTCGCGCAGTTCTACATCGCGCAGGTCCGCGCGCGGCTGGCGGGTACGTGGCGGCCCGTGCCGCAACTGCTGATGATGGGCAATGGCGTGGACCGTGACCCGTGGGGCCAGCGTGTACCGCAGGATGTGCGAGACCGGGCGGATGGCGTGCGCGCACGCATCATGGCGGGCTGGTCCCCCTTTGCCGGTCCGATCCATGACCAGCATGGCCAGTTGCGCGTGGCCGAAGGGAAGACCATGAACGATCTGGAACTCTATGACTGGGACTGGGCGGTGCAGGGGGTAAGCGGGCTGCCATAGGGGCCCGCCCAGCCGGCGCTTGCTGCCCGGGCTGCGCGGGGTTGCCCTGCCTGCGTGGGGTTATGGACAGGATTCATGCACCCTGCGCCCCGCCACCCACACGGTGCGGATGTTGGGCCGCCCGATATTGCACAGGATCTGCTGCACCAGATCCTGTGCATCCGTATCATGCCCGGATGGCATGATATTGCTGCCGGGTGCCGCGCGATCGATCAGGATGGCGTCAAACGCCTGTCCCGCCACAAGCTGCCCGGCATTGCAGCCAAGGGCCGCCGTGCCGCCCCGGGTGGCCAGCCACAGCGCTTCGGTAAAGCCCAGCCGCGCGCCGGGCCGGCCGCGTTTTTCCGCCGGCAGGTCAGGGTTGGTGCCGGTATCCAGCATGCGTGCGGCGGTCACCGCCATGGCGGCATTGACCGCGATGGAGGGCGAATACCCGCCGGATATGTCCGTGCCCAGCCCCACATGCATCCCCGCCTGCCACGCCGCGCGCAGCGGCAGGACAGCGCCCGCGAAATAGGCGTTGGACAGCGGGCAGTGGGCAATGGCGGCACCCCGCGCCTGCACCAGCGCCATGTCCCGCGCTGTCATGAAGCACGAATGCGCCAGCACCGTGCCCCGGCGCAACAGGCCAAGGCGGTCAAGGGCCACGGTATCATTCACCCCCATGCGCTGGCGGACGTAGTCATGTTCCCAGTCACTTTCCGAACAGTGGGTCTGGATCAGGCAGTCCTCATGCGCCGCCAGTTCCCCCAGCCCGCGCAGCAGCGCGTCCGTGCAGGCGGGGATGAAGCGCGGCGTGACCATGGGGCGCACCAGTCCCGCCGCATTGCCCGGCAGGGCGCGTACGGCGTGGATGAAGCGCCGCGTTGCGTCCAGTGCCTGTTCCACGCCGGGGTTGCGGTAATTTTCGGGGCACAGGTCCGGGTCATCCATCGCCACCAGCCCGACATGGGCGCGCAGGCCCAGCCGCAGGCAGGTGCGCGCCAGCAGCAGGCTGCTTTCCTCATGAATGGTGGCGAAGAATACCGCCGTGGTGGTGCCATTGGCCAGCAGGGTGCGGACCAGTTCCTCATAGACCGGGGCGGCGAAGGCCGGGTCGGCAAAGCGGGCTTCCAGCGGGAAGGTCCGCTGCTCCAGCCACGCACGCAGGGGCAGGTCCAGCGCGCGGCCCATCTGCGGCCATTGCGGGGCATGGACGTGCAGGTCGGCAAAGCCGGGCATGAGCAGCTGGGCAGGGCCAAGGTCGTGCACCGGCACACCGCGCTGGCGGGTCTGGGCCAGCAGCGTGCGGGCGGCGGGCGTATCGGCCGCGGGGCAGGCGGCAATGGTGCCATCCGGCCCCACATGGACCACGCGCGTTACCTGTTCGGCCTGTGTGGGGGTTGGCGGATTGATGACCGGCCCCCGGATCACGAATTCATCCATAGCGGGATGTTCCGGTCTGTTGTTGCATGACCGGCCCATTATCCATGCATTGCACGCGCCTGCCCAGACCGGATGGCACAGGGGCGGCAGGCGGGGAGGCAAACCGCAAACCCGCCTGATAATATGTTGAATATGGCGGGCAAATCGGGATCTCCACCATTTGTCCACAGGGTTATCTTTCTGACTATCCCCTGAATCTGTGGATAAGCGCGAGCCCCGCAGCAACCGACTGACCGGAAGACCAAAAGTTTCCGGGTGCCGCCTTTTTTCAGCAAGGACGGCGTTCCACGCGGCACCCTGATGACGCGCGGGCAGGCCGTTAATGATAGCGGCAGGGCTGGCCGGCCACCGGCGCGTTGGCGGACTGGATCACCATGAGTGTGACCGGCCCATCGCCAACATTGCCCGCGTCATGGCCCTTTTTCCCGCGATAGGGACCGGTTTCCATGGGGCGGACGTTCTGGTCCTCGCCAAACAGGATGTCACCCGGCCCCATCTCCACCCGGGTCCCGTCCATGGCGCGGACATACCACCGCCCCTGTAGCGGTATGATCCATTGCGGCCTGGGGTCGGGGTGCCAGATGCCGTTCCAGTGCGCGGGCTGGACGGTCATCATGACGGTGGCCACCTGCGGGGCCATGGGGTCCTGCCATTGCGGCCCGGCGGGGGGCGACATGCTTTTGAGGAAGAAATCCCGCACCGGGCAGGTGGTGATGTGGCTGATGCCCTGCGCATCGGTCCATAAATGCCGGTACTGCCGCTGGGGCGGCGGCGGCCGGGTGGGATCGGGCAGGGCGGCCGGGGCCGGGGATGCGGGCGGCACGGTGGCCCGCGCGGGCAGGGCGGACAGCAGGGCGATGATACAGGCCGTGGGCAGGACGGTCATGCGGGGGGGCATGGCAATTCTCCTTGGATATGGGAAGGCGGGGCCCCGATGGACAGGCACAGGTCTTTCCCGCCGCCCTTTTTCAGGAAGGCGGCGTTCCCTGAAGCGTTCCGGACAGGGCTTTACCAGGACTTCCGGTTCCTATCGCCCCGTCCCGTAGCTCAGGCGGTAGACCGCGCCCGCCAGGTCATCGCTGATCAGCATGGAGCCGTCGGGCAGGGGCAGCACGTCGGCCGGACGGCCCCACGCACTCTGCCCCTGCCGGAAACCGCTGACCAGCACCGTGGGCGGCCGGGGCGTGTTGTCAGGGCCGAAATGCACGCTCACCACCTGATACCCCGAAAGCTGGCTGCGGTTCCATGACCCGTGTTCGGCAATCATCAGGTTGCCGTGATAGGCGGCGGGGAAGGCACTGCCTTCATAAAACCGCAGGCCAAGGGCGGCCACATGCGCGCCCAGCAGCAGGGCGGGGGGCGTGAACTCGCTGCACGCATGCTGGCTGCCAAACTGGGGGTCGGGTATGTTGCCCTGATGGCAGTAGGGGTAGCCAAAGGACTGGCCCGGCGTATCCAGCCGGTCCAGTTCGTCCGATGGCACGTCATCGCCCATCATGTCGCGGCCGTTATCGGTAAACCACAGCGTGTCCGTGCCCGGTTGCCAGGTAAAGCCCACCGTGTTGCGGATGCCGTATGCCACGTCGCGCCGGTCGGTGCCATCGGGCGCCATGCTGATCAGGCGGGCATAGTCATGCCCCACGTCGCATATGTTGCACGGCGCGCCGATGGGCACGTACAGCCGGTTGTCCGGGCCGAAGGCGATGAACTTCCATGAATGGTCGCCATCGCGGTAGGGCAGGCCGTCCACCACCACCTGCGGGCGGGGCGGGGCGTCCAGATGGTCCTCGATCGCGCGCAGGACCACGATGCGCTTCGTGTCCGACACATACAGGTCGCCATCATGGTAGGCCACGCCCACCGGCATATCCAGCCCGTGGGCGATGGTGTACACCCGCACCGGGCCGCCGCCATCCACCCCGGTCAGCGCATAGACATTGCCCGCCGCCCGGCTGCCCACGAAAATCGTGCCCCGCGCGCCGCGCGCCATGGCCCTGGCATTGGGGACGTGGTCCGATACCAGGGTGATGCTGAAGCCATCGGGCACCCGCAGCAGGTCCATGCGCGGGGCGGCATGGGCGGCGGCGGGGGCGCACAGGCCCAGCAGGATGCAGGCTGCGCGCAGCGGGGTGGGCGGCATGGGCGGTTCTCCGTTGGGGTGGCCGGTCAGGATACGATCTCGCGGATCCGTTCGGCCAGGGCGGTGGCGGAGTAGGGCTTGCGCTCGACCGGTACGTCACGCAGTTCGGGCGGGATCATGGTGCGGTCGGCATAGCCGGTGGCGAAGATGAAGGGCACGCCGCGCGCGCGCAGCACGCGCGCGACCTCGACCGAGCTTTCCCCGCCCAGGTTCACGTCCAGTATCGCCACATCGGGCAGGCGGGCACGGATGGCGCTCAGCGCTTCATAGACCGAGGCCACGGTGCGGACCTGCCCGATATTCATTTCCTCGATCGCTCCCTCGGCTTCCATCGCAATCAGGAACTGGTCCTCTACCAGCAGGATGTCGGCATCAAGCACTGTGGTCTCCTTCCTGCGCGCCGGGCCGGGGGGGCTGGCGGCATCGGCCCCGGCGGGGGCGTCCGGGGCGGGGTTGACGTGGCGGGCGGGCAGGCCCAGCGTGACCGATATGCCGCCGGGGCCGTAATCGACCTCGGTCGTGCCGCCCAGCTCGTGCGGGAAGCCGCGCTCGATCAGCACGGAACCGAAGCCACGCCGCCTGCGCGGGGCGACCGCCGGGCCGCCGCTTTCACGCCAGACGATGCGCCAGACATCCCGCGCCGCATCAAGCGACCATGTGATGTCCAGCCGCCCGCGCGCATGGCTGAGCGCGCCGTATTTGACGGCGTTCGTGGCCATTTCATGCACCACCAGCGCCAGCACGGACAGCGCCCGGCCGGTCAGCCAGATGCGCGGCCCGCTGCGCGTGACGAAGCAACGCTCCCGGTAGGGGGCAAGTTCCGCGTCCAGCAGCGCGTCCAGCAGGCCACCCCCCTCGCTGCGCACCGCCTGGTCATGGGCCAGGCCCAGCGCCTGCACGCGCCCGCGCAGGCGGGCGACATGCTGGGCGGGCGTGCTGCCGGGTTCGATGGGCTGGCTGACCAGCGACTGTACGACGGACAGGATGTTCTTGACGCGGTGGTTCAGCTCCTCGTTCAACATGCGCTGGCGCAGGTCGGCGGTGGCGCGCTCGCGCAGCTGCAGCTGGTGGTAGGCGCCCATCACCTCGATCAGCGCGGAGCGGACAAGGGTGGCGGCCTCCAGGTCATCCCCCGACCAGGGCAGGCATTCCCGCGTGACCTGCTGGGTCCAGATCTCGAAGCCGCTGCGCGGGCCGAAATAGACATCCCCCGCCGCGCCGGACGTGGTGTCCGCGCCCCATTTCAGCGTCCGCACCACCTCGCGGCGGAACACCATCAGGTAATCCCCCGGCTGTGACGAGATGGGCACGACCATCGCCCCCGCCGCCTGTGTCGCGTATGCATCGGCATCGGGAACGAAGGCGCACAGCCGGGCCGTGTGCCATAGCTGGCTGCCCGCCTGCGTGCGCGCCAGTTCCAGCAGGGCGGGCATGGCATCGGGCGGGGGATGCGCGCCGTGATAGGTCCATTCCCCCCCCACCCACAGCGCCGCGCCATCGCACTGCACGAAGGTCAGCATGTCGGGCAGGTGCGCCATCAGGTAGGCGGGCATGTCCGCCACTGGGGCGGCACCTTTCAGGAACGTCTCGATCAGCGCATGGGTCTGGCGTGTCATGCCCAGCCGCCGGGTGCGCAGCAGGTTGGTGATCTGGAGCGAAAGGAACTCGCCAAACATGCGCGCGACGATGCGCTCGCTCATGTTCAGCACGCGCGCGCCGTGGTGATGGGCCGCGATCATGCCCCACAGCCGTCCGTCCACCACAATCGACACGCTCAGGCTGGCCACCACCCCCATGCCGCGCAGATAGGCGCAGTGCCCGGGCATTCCGGTGCGCAGGTGGGCATGCGACAGGTCGGGCGCGTCCATGCCGGGCGGGGAGACAAGGCGAATGGCCACCGCGTCCACATCCCCGATCACGCGGATCAGGTTGGTGCTGTACAGCCTGCGCACCGGGTCGGGCATGTCACTGAGGGAGAAATGCTGCCCCAGGAAGCTTTCCAGCGTGGGGGCGTGGTATTCCGCCTCCACCCGGCCGCTGCCATCTTCGGAAAAGCGGTAGAGCATGACCCGGTCATAGCGCAGTACCCCCGCCACCAGCCGGACCACGGTGCGGAACAGGCGCTCGAAATCCGTGATCTCGCGGATGCGGTCGATCATGGTGCGCAGGTGGGACAGGTAGGCGCCATCGCGGTCGGTCTGGAGTGCGGGTTCCCATTCCAGCATGATCTCCCGCCCGGCCGTGTGGATCGCCACGTCAAAGCGGCCGCCACCGGGCAGCGCCTGGCCAAACACCAGCGCCGGGCGGCGATGGGCCTCGCCATGGGTGGCCAGCGCGTTGCGGATGTTGTGGGTCGCTTCCCGCCCGATCAGGTCGGACAGGCGCAGCCCCGCTTCCAGCGCCCCGTGGCCCAGATGGGCGGGGGCATTGGCGGACCAGCGCATGACATGGTCCAGGCGTCCGTCGCACACCAGCAGCCAGCCATGCGGCTGTATCGCGCCATCAGGCATGCGGTGGGCCACCCGCCGCCGTGCGTCTGGCCCGCCGCCATGCGCGATATGCCCCAGTTCGTGCCATCATGGCCCCCGCGTAGCCGGTGGCGCGGCCAGCCCCGCCACCCGTGTCGTCCCCCGCGCGGCCTGGCCGCATGGGGACGGGCGTGATCATACCCCTTCGGGCCGGGGGCGCACAGATCACTTTTCCGTGCCGCGCCGGGTGGCCCGCCCGCGGCCATGCGGCGCACGGCGTGGCGGGCGGGCATATCCGGTGCATGAGATACATTATTTCGGCAGGCGGGGCATACACACTTTGTTAACGCCGGCGGGTGCATGAAACACCATGCTGGCTGTCACTCATTACAGTGGCCCGGAACGCCCGTGTCGGGTGTCACAGTTCAGATCCATCCCCGTTCGCTTTCAGCCAGCAGGAGACCAACAGTCAAATGCCCCGCGACATGATAGACGACATGCAGGTTACGGTCCTGCCCGCGCTGGAACAGACCATTCTTGGCGTTGTCCTGATTGATGAAAACAATACCGTCACCTTTTTCAACAAGGCGGCGGAAGGCCTGTGGCACTGCGTGCGCCAGGACGTGATCGGGCGCAACGTCAACATTCTCGTGCCGCGCAACATCCGCTCCACCCATGACGACCTGATCCGCCATAACCGCGAGACGGGGATCAACAAGATCGTGGGCACCAGCCGCGAGGTGCTGGTCGAACGCTTCGATGGCACGACCTTCTGGGCCAACCTGTCGCTTTCGCGCATCGCGGTGGATGGCAAGATCGGCTACATGGCGCTGATCCGCGACATCTCGCAGGAAGTGGATGACCGCGAGAAGATCCGCCTGCTGTCGCTGGTGGTGCGCGAGACCGACCGCGGCGTTGCCATCCTGGACCCGGAATTCCGCATCATCTACGTCAACCGTGCCTTCAGCGACATGTTCGGCTTCGGCCCCGAGCGGGTGACGGGGCATGGGCTGTCGGTCATCCTGGCGGGGGATACGACGGATATCGGCATCCTCAACCAGTTGCATGAAGGCGCGCGCAACGCCCGTGGCTTCACGCTGGACATCCGCGCCCGCCACGCCAGCGGGCGGGACATCTGGGTTTCGGCGGCGATGAACCCGGTGTTCAACAATGATGGCGAGATCGAGAACATCGTCGTCGTGCTGACCGACATTACCGAACAGCACTTCCTGGACAGCCTGCAGCGCGACACGCTGGAGGCGATATCGAGCGACCTGGGCCTGCATGAGGTGCTGGACTTCATCTGCCGCCGCATCGAGCACTATATCCCCGATGTCATGCCCGCCATCTATCTGGTGGAAAAGGACGACCGGCTGAAATGCAAGGGCCGCGCCAGCCTGCCGCTGTCGCTGGTCAAGCTGTATGACACGCTGCCCATCGGGCCGGATGCCGCGTGTTCGGGCATTGCCGCCAGCACCGGCACGGTGGCCGAAAGCCCCGACATCGCCCATGACCCGCGCTGGCACCACCTGCGGGAACAGACGCTGCATAACGGCATCCGCGCCGCCCGCGCCACCCCCGTCATATTGCGCGACAACCGGGTGGCGGGCGTGTTCACCTGCTATTCACGCACCGATTCACTGCCCGACGCCGCCTGCCAGAAGGCGGTGGCCACCAGCCTGCACCTGTGCACGCTGGCCATAGAGCGGCACGAGGCGAAGGAACACATCAACCGCCTGTCGGATTTCGACCTGCTGACCAGCCTGCCCAACCGCCGCTGGCTGCGCCAGAACATGGCCCGCATCCTGCGCCGCGCCGTGCGCGGCAACATCATGCTGCTGACCGTGGGCGTGGACAACTTCAAGCATATCAATGACGTGTTCGGCCATACGGCGGGCGATGAACTGATTACCCAGATCGGTGGCAAGCTGCGTGAGGCGATCTCGATCGATGATACGCTGGTGCGCAGCGGCGGCGACCAGTTCACCATCGTGACCAATGGCGAACAGCAGCATGCCTCCACCCTGAGTGCCGCCATCCTGCGCGCGCTGGCGGTGCCCACCCATATTGGCGACGTGCCGGTCAGCCTTTCGGCCAGTCTGGGCGTTGCCGTCCACCCCGAAAATGGCGAGGACGGGGACACGCTGCTCAAGAACGCCGAGACCGCCATGTTCCAGGCCAAGGCCAATGGCGGCGGGCACTGCTGCTTCTTCAGCCCGCGCATGAACCAGCAGGCCAGTGACCGGCTGATCCTGGCGGCAGCATTGCGTGACGCCATAGCCCACGATCGGCTGCGCCTGTTCTACCAGCCGCAGGTGCATGCGTGCAGCGGCACGCTGTATGGGGTGGAAGCACTTTCGCGCTGGATCGACCCGTCACTGGGCTTTGTCTCCCCCGCGCGCTTCATTGCCGTGGCGGAGGAAACCGGCCAGATCGAGGCGATCGGCAAATGGTCGCTGCGTGCCGCGTGCCGGCAGATGGCGCAGTGGATACGCGACGGGGTGGAGGTGCCGGTGGTGTCGGTCAACCTCTCGCCACTGCATTTCCGGGACGAGACGCTGCCCCGGTTCGTAAGCGAACTGCTGGCGGAGACCGGCATCCCGCCGCACAGCCTGACCATAGAAATTACCGAAAGCACCATGATCGACAATTATGACCGCACCATCCGCGTGGCCCAGCGCCTGCGTGAGATGGGGGTGGGCATGTCGATGGATGATTTCGGCACCGGGTTCTCCAGCCTGTCCAACCTTGCGGGCCTGCCGGTGAACGAGGTGAAGATCGACCGCAGCTTCATGACCGGGCTGGAAAGCATAGAAAAGGTGCGCGCCGTGGTGATGGCGGTGGTGCGCATTGGCCAGAGCCTTGGCATGACCGTGGTGGCCGAAGGTGTCGAGCACGAGGAACAGCGCCGCCTGCTGGCGGAAATGGAGTGCGACGTGCTGCAGGGCTACATGTTCTCCAAGCCGCTGCCGGCCGAGGAACTGGCCGCCTGGTTCGCCGCCTACCAGCCCAGCGGCCTGTCCGGGTAAGCGGGGCAGGGGGCATATATCCCGGCGCCCCGGTCCCCGCTGGCCGCCACCAGCCGTCCCGGCCGGGTGATCAGGCAGCAGCGGTCAGGCAGGAGCGGTCAGGCTGGGCAGTGGCGAATGGCGGGCCGGGCCGGAAGGGTAAGGGGGCGGCGCAGTCCCCCGGTCCAGGGGGCGGGGGCCAGGGCTTCGTGAAAAAAGCGCCACCAGAAATTCCTTGATGGGGGCACGATGTCTGCCAGATGCGCTTTTCACGCCCTGCCTTACCGTATGGCATTAAGGACCACAGTGGTCTAACACATTGCGGACGCATTCACCCGCCAGAACAGGGAACGCCGCTACGTGAACATTGATGGCCACCTCGTACTGCCCGACCGGGTCATGCCCGGCCGCATCATGTTCGATCAGATGATTGCCGATGTGCGGCCCCTGTCGCATGTGCCTGACCGTTACATCCTGCCCGGCTTCATTGACGGCCACGTCCATGGCGGTGGCGGGGCGGATACCATGGATGGGGTGGACGCGATCCGCCACATGGCGCTGTTCCACATGGCGCAGGGCACCACCACGCTGCTGCCCACCACCATGACCGCGCCGTGGTCGGACATCATGGATGCGCTGTATGCCGTGGCCGATGTCATGCGCACGGGCATCCATGGCGGGCCGTCCATTCCCGGCGCGCATCTGGAAGGGCCGTTCATCAATCCCCACAGGCTGGGCGCCCAGCCGCCCTTTACGCAGGTGCCGGGGCCTGCGCGCATGACCGCCGTGCTGCGCAGCGGGGCGGTCAGGGTGGTGACGCTTGCGCCCGAGATCGAACATGCCGATGCCGCCATACAGGCGTTTGTCAATGCCGGGATACGGGTCAATATCGGCCATACGCTGGCAGACCATGACCAGACGGAACGGGCGATCTGCCTTGTCTGCGGCCCCGGCGGCACGGTGGGCGGCACCCATCTGTTCAATGCCATGCCCCCCATTGCCGCGCGCGCGCCGGGACCGGCCACGGCGCTGATGTGCAGCGACGCCGCCTATGCCGAGATGGTGTTCGATACCCACCATGTCCATCCCGCCCTGTTCCGCCTGGCGCATCGGGTCATGGGCGGCAGGCTGGTGTTTGTTACGGATTCCATGCGCGCCACCGGGGCGGGCGATGGCCCCAGCACGCTGGGCGGGCAGGAGGTGATGGTGGCCGATGGCGTGGCAAGGCTGGCCGATGGCACGCTGGCGGGCAGTGTGCTGACACTGGACCAGGCGCTGCGCAACGCGCTGCAGGCCGGGGTATCCCTGCCACAGGCGGCGGCACTGGTCAGCACGCATGCCGCCAACTGGCTGGGGCTGCATGACCGGGGCGCGCTGCTGCCCGGCCGCCGGGCGGACATGGTGGTGCTTGGCCCCGACCTGACGGTGCAGGAGGTCTGGGTGGAAGGCCGCCGCCGGGCCTGAACGCCGCAGGCCCTAACCCTGCCGCCTGCGCAGCCTGACCACCAGGGCCGCGGCAAAGCCGGACGATGCCCCCAGCCCCAGCGCCCAGCGCGGGCCGAAATGGTTGGCCACCCACCCCATGACCGGCGCTCCCAGCGGCGTGCCCCCCATGATGACCGCAAGCCGGATGGCCATGACCCGCCCGCGCATCGCGGGGGCGGCGGCAAGCTGCATGAAGCTGTTGGAACCGGTGGCAAGCGTAAGGCTGGCCACCCCCACCAGTGCAAGGGCCGCGGCAAACAGGGCATAGCCGGGGGCCAGCGCCGCCAGCAGGCCGCCGGTCCCGAAAAACAGCGCGCTGGCCTCCACCGTGGCCAGCGTTACCCGTTCGCGCCCCGCCGCCAGTACCGCGCCCGCCATGGTGCCCACGGCCATGGCGGTGGTCAGCAGCCCGTAGCCGCCCGCCCCCACATGGAACACACCCACCGCCATGGTGGAAATGAAGATGGGAAAGTTCAGCCCGAACATGCCGATCAGCAGCAGGACCCCCACCATGGTCCGCAGGTCGGGCTGGGCCCACACGTAGCGGAACCCGGCCAGGATGTCGCGCCCGCTGCCGCGGGCGCGCACGGGCACGGCCCGCCCCCGCAGCGCGGTAAGCGAAAGCAGCACGGCAATGAATGATACCCCGTTGAGCACGAACGCCCACCCCGTGCCGATGGCGGCAATGCACGCCCCCGCCGCCACCGGCCCCAGCATGCGCCCCGCGTTGAACGAGACGGAATTGAGCGCCACGGCATTGGGCAGGTCGGCCACGGGCACCAGCTCGGAGACAAAGCTATGGCGCGCCGGCCCGTCAAAGGCGGCAACCGAGCCGAAGATGAAGGCGAACACGCATACCTCCCACAGCCGCGCCGCCCCGCTTATGGTCAGCGCGCCCAGCCCCAGCGCCAGCACGCCCATCAGCCCCTGTGTCAGCATAAGCAGCGCGCGGCGGTCAAGGCGGTCGGCGGCATGGCCGGTCCAGGGCAGCAGCAGCACCTGCGGCGCCATCTGGAAGGCCATGGTCAGGCCCATGGCGGTGGCGTCATGCGCGGTCAGCTGGGTCAGGACCAGCCAGTCCTGCGCCGTGCGCTGCATCCATGTGCCGATATTGGACACCACGGCGCCCGAGGCCCAGATGGCATAGTTGCGATGGCGCAGGGAACGCAGTGTGCGCGCAGCCCAGGCGGCAGCGGACAGGGCCAACCCGCTCAGCCCCGCATGCGCGGCGGCCGCGGGTGGGGCCGTGCCCGTCCCGTCCGGGCGGCCATGGGGGCGGTGCCGCATGGCGGGGGCACGGACGCGCCGGCGCGCGGGGCAGGGGGAAGGGCGGGCATCGGAACTCTCCGTTTTTCAGGTCCGGCAGGCCGTGCGGACGGGGCCTGCCCGCTGCGTGGTCCCGGCACGGCAGGCAGGGAAGGCAGGCAGGGAACGCACCGGCCAGTGAAAGGATTGCACGCCACCCGTCAAGCCCGCCCCCGTGCATTTGCACTGGCCCGGCGGCGTGGGGCGGCCTACATACAGGGCACGATATCCCGCCCCTTCGCCCGGACCAAGGAACATGCCCGGCCCCATGGCCCATTACCGCGCCCCATGCCCCAGCAGGCCCCGCCCATGTCCCGCACGGTCCTGACCGCGTGCCAGGAACGCGCGCTGGCGGAAATACTGGCAGCGCGCGGCACCTGTGCGACCCACCTGCTGACCGGCTATGCCGGGACCGGCAAGACCACGCTCATGCGCCACGTCGCCCGCGCGCTGCGCAAGCAGGGGGCGGAAGTGGTGTTCACCGCCGCCACCCACAAGGCCACGGCGGTGCTGCGGGCGCGGGTGGGCAGCCTGGCGCCATGCCGGACCATCCATAACGTGCTTTCGCTCCAGCCCTCGGCGCAGGATGGGCGCGAGGTGCTGCAGCGCGCCGACCGGCCGGAACCGATCACGGCCGATGTCATCATCATAGATGAATGCAGCATGGTGGGCGCGGGGTTGATGCGCTGGGTGCGTGAACTGGTGCCCGACCGCTTCGTGCTGTTCGTGGGCGACCCGGCCCAGCTGCCCCCGGTGGGGGAGGCGATCAGCCCGTCATTCGCCATCCGCTCCGCATCCCATCTGGAAACCGTGGTGCGGCAGGCGGCGGGCAACCCGCTTGTGGCCGCCGCCACCACCATACGCGAAAGCCAGGGCGGGCCGATGGACTGGTCCTGGTGCCGCGCCAGCCACCATGATGGCGCGGGGCTGTTCGTGCCACGCACGCCCGATGCGTGGATGCAGCGCGCCTTCACATCCGATGAATTCCGCGCCAGCAGCGATGCCTTCCGCTACCTGTGCTGGACCAATGCGCGGGTGGAGGCGGTCAACCGCACCGTGCGGCGCTGGGTTCATGGCGGTGACACGCCCACCCCCTTCATGCCCGGCGAGCGCGTGATCACCCGCGCCCCGGTGCTGGATGTGGAAGGCCGCCGCGTGGTGGTGGCCACCAACGAGGAAGCCGAGATTGCCGACATCCGCCCCGGTATCCTGCGCCATGCCTTTCCCGCCACGTCGAAGGTGGCGGGATGGACCACGGAACTGCCGGTGTATGACGTGATCCTGCGCACCCTGTCGGGTGATGAGACGCCGGTGCCCATCCTGCGCCCCGGCGCCGACATGGCCGCCATAGAACGCCGCCTGAAAACCGAGGCCGCGACTGAACGCGCGCGCTGGCAGCACCGCTTCGTGTTCCGCCGTGGCCTGGGCCACCTGCAGGCGGTGTACGCCATGACCGTGCATACCGCGCAGGGCAGCACGTTTGGCCGGGTGTTCGTGGATGTGGGCGATATTGCCCGCCGCGCCGCCACAAACGTGCTGGAAGCCCAGCAGCTGCTGTACGTGGCCGCCACCCGTCCCGCCACCGCCATGATCCTGACCGGCCTGCCCGGTGCCGCGAAGGGCGGCGTGACGGGCTGAAACGGCCCGCCCGGATGGGCCTCACGCCGTGTTGACCCCCTGCGGGCGCCGCCGTGCCACGACCCCCACGGCATGGGGAAAAAAACAGGATTTTTTTAACCCTGTTATCCCGGCTGCCCGGGGCGATC
>ERZ746981.391-NODE-391-length-15967-cov-11.728634_pt1 | contig 15967 bp, 6 predicted proteins | sample MGYA00374948_ERZ746981 | MGnify/ENA primary metagenome ERZ746981 (study PRJEB28757, sample SAMN06711160) | food metagenome | host: microorganism | place: China:Harbin | collected 2017-01-30 | study: EMG produced TPA metagenomics assembly of the Analysis of...
AATTCAAGCAATTCATCACCATCAAATTTGAAAGTCTCAAAATTAGGCTCCAACTTGAGTGTGTATTCAATTGGCTTGACATTCTTAGGCAAGACCTGCCTGCCTGAATCATCAGTTTTCTTAATGGCGCTCATTTTTGCAACACTGAATAATGATACCTGTTTCCCAGATTGTACAGTAAGTGAGGTATCTAGATCATTGGACAAATAATGTAACTATAGTGTTTCTAATATATATCACCTGCCACTGTAAAGTTGAACCTCTGTGTTAAATTATTCATGGCAAGACAGCAATACAAGATGCTGCCACTTCTCTGAATGGCTCTGTACTGATAAGAAAAATATCACGAATAATCTTCAATAATTCAACGCATCTTTTTATGATACTAAATTCTAACGCTATGGAAACAGATTGTACTTAAAAGCCCTTCAAATGAAGTTTCAGAGTTCGATATGATGTCACGTTGATCCTTGTAAAGTATTATTTGCATCCCTCATCGTGCTGTAGAACATTTTTATTTTTTTTATATATTTAAAATTGTGCACCTGTGTGGGGTGAACCCTGAGACTATATACATTTGTTTTTTCCTACTTTGGCTCCATAAATGTGTCAAGTAACAAGCAAAGTAATTGTTGAATCATTTCTTAGCTTTCAAAATTTTATCAGTAAATAGGTGTTCTCTTCACAAAGAATTGTGTACAACATTTTAGTGACTACCGATAAATTTATTACATCGTCATAACGACTTGCATGGAAATTTTGATCTATTACGGGTGTCCGTATTCTATTATCGAGTGCAGCGATCTCAGTTCTCCGTTCATTCTTCAAGAAACTTGAAACTGATTTCAAATGCTATAAGTTTCCTTATTTCTAAAATCAGTGCCATACTGTCAGATGGAAGTTTTTCTAAATTTCTCCAGTCGTATGTTCCTTTGGAAGCGCCAACATCTTTCCTGCTAACAGCAACATCATAGCTTTGGCCAGAAAGCTCTGCACATTGGGTGTCATCATTAATCTGTTTCTCATAAACGTTCAAGATCTCAATAATTTTAATTAACTGATCTAACGAAAATGTGTTCGTGTTGAAATACGGTAAAAGCAGGAGCAAAAGTACTGCCTTGTAATGCGCCGGAAGATATCTAAATTGAATAAGTTCCACGAATCTCTCAAAAGGTATCGTTTTACCTTCCGTGCTCAAAATATTTCTAAGTAACGCCAATGGGGAGAGTGCCTGGCGTAGGATTGGGGAGTCGATTTCATCTTTGTCTATCTTTTCATTTAATAAAGTATCCACCAGGTTACCTCCCAATAAAAGGTTCTCAAAAATTTGCCACACCGAGCTAACCACTTTCTTTGTGTTACCGGCCTCGGAAAAGCAGCATAATGATTCATATTCATAGCCATTATCCAATAATATTTCACCTTGTGTGTTGTATATTTGTTTGGCTGTTATTGGCAGCATAAGTTTTGCACAGATGGAAAGACACCATTCAAAATCATCATTACTTTCTATCTTGTAGTTTGGAAGCATCTCTGACAAAATCTTTCTTGCCTTGGAATCATCCGTCAAAATTAAAATCCCTGTACCAGTCGAAAATAATTCTTTGCTTGAAAGATATGATAACGCCAAATCTTCAATCATCTGATCAATACTAGTCTGAATTTCTTCCTCACCTGATTTTATATCTTTTCCGTGCAAGGAAATATTCGAATAAGACTTTAGAAGACCTGAAGCGGAAAGAAGGATTGCTGTGTATGTTGAGACACTTCTATCAAGAGTCTCAAGAGCTGATATTGCTTTGAGATATTGCTCTGAGAATATATTTAAGCAAATTGTTTCCCACGAGTATACAGTGTCGACGGAAAATGACTTCTGTGCCTTGTCAACATATTCGGATATTTTTTTCATCGATGGCATTTCAAACATGTACTCAAGAAGGAAATATTCATACCATCTACCACAATTCTTTCTGAGAGCGCTGTCAACTCCAGATATTGATGCCACTATATCAACTAATTGGGATCCGATTTCAACATTTTTAAATGTCAGCTTAATTGCAGCTTCTCGAAGATTGGCTGCCCGCTGTTTCCATGCCATAAATGCCTTCAAATATTGTGAAAATTTCATTGGATCGTAGCTTGCTATTAATGATTTTAAGTGCTTGACCAAGGCATATAAGTCTGGGTCAGTTTGCTCGAAATTTTCATATCCTGATTCGTCAATAGCACTTATTGCCTGTGCAAAATATCCTCTAAATATCATTGTCTTTAAGTATTTGGACCAAAAATTCATGTTCTTATACAAAGTTCCGTGGGATGCGTTCTCCATATCAGATACAAGTTGGTCGTCCGGTTGAATATCCGCACGATTGACCCACATTTGAAAAAGGATGATGGATTCATCGGGCTCCGAAAACTTTGTTGCATGAAGAAGATTGAGTATATTTATAAGCTCTTCATACTTAACCGCCTTTGAATCATTTTGCGCATCACTCTTTATAGTACTTGACATCAATTCTTTTAAGCTCTTTATCAAATTTGTCAAAAGCCACTTGAGTCTATCTGTCCTCTCTTTTCTTTCAGTTTTCATCAATGATGGTACTCCAAAGTCATTTGTATCACTGATATAAGTTTTGAATGCGGAATTTTTAAGCAAATCCTCAAAATCATTGTAAAGTCCTGTTACAAATCTGATTCTATCCGGCGATGTATCTTCACTTGAGACAAATTCTAGCGGATAAAGTTTTGTATCTTCATTGTCTTTCGTCTCAATTCGATCGGCTTTTTTATCAATGATATCTGTGGTTTCTGTTTGATCATATTTCTTATCATTATTGGCTACACTTGTGTCCGGAGTTGCACTGACGTACACTATTCCATTATTTCCCGTCTTGTCAGCAGCCATATCAAGATGTCTTCCTTCCTTAAGCCAATTGGAATTGGATTCTGTATCAACTTCTTCATGCAAAGCTTCCTTTATTGGTAGTTTTGTTCTATCGCCAATGATGACATTCCCATAAGTCTTAGAGTATTTTGCTGGTAAGGCAATCTCCTCCATGTCCAGATCACCATCATCGGCTTTCGTATTTGGAAGATGGTTCTCAATCATGTCCTATATAGAAATCGAAAAATAAAGGAAGGAAAAGTGATACTATATTTTGGAAACTACTCCTCTTGACAGTTAAACAGTTTGTTTGTTTGTTTATGCTCGTGCTATGTTCCCAGGAGCACAGCGAAAGAGTTTTTTCCTTTAGACATTCACATTTTTATTCGATTGATCTGATAAATGTAAGGATGTGCTTTTGAAATACCAAACCACAATATACAAGGGGTACGCCTATGGAAGATACCAACAATAAGTGTACTTTATAGCATCCTTATCATGATGATAGAAGAGGGTACTCTTTCTCTCCCTGTATACATGTTATAATCATACTTTTATTTGGATTATGTGTCTAAACGAAGTGGTGTATTCCGTTTTTTTACCCCTTTGAAACAAGGATTGGGCAGAAATGGAAAGAAAAAAAAAAAAAGTGAAAAATTAATCAGAAAAAAAAAGTTGATTGACCGACCTTTAACGAAGGTCAGTTATGATAGAACTCCGAGCTGCACTGATTTCATATATTCAAATAGGATAATTACATACTTTTGACCACATTTAAAATGCCTTCGTTAAAAGATAATGGTCGAGATTTTGACCTTCATACGACCCAAGGTCTGACGAAGTTGCTCAGGGGTAAGAGTACTTCTTTAGATATTATATACGAATTATCCATCGATTTGATTTCAAAAAAACCAGAGTATTCTCTACCAAATAAAGATAAATTTATTTTCGAACTTCTATGTGATCGGTTCTCACAGCAGAAGTTCAAAGAATTCAAGGTTTGTGTTAAAATGTGGGATTTATTCAAAAAGCTTTGGATTAAGTCGGAATTAGATATAACGACCAGGAATGCGAGAGATCAAGTACTTGCAAAGAGCAATATAGTGAGCTCAATTACTGATGCTTTGGATGAGATAAAGAGAACCGAAGCTTTCAAAAAAAGTGATTTGGTATCCTATATTTCAGATTGCATACATCTTGTGAGTAGTTACCAGAGAATCAGGTTTTCCGAGGATCAAAGTGTTAGTATCATCGGAAATCTTCTCTTTTTTGCATCAGCAGCACCTGAATATGATTCAGCATTACTTCAAAATATTGCGTTATCGGTTTGCTTGATATACGAACGTTCTAATTTTCATGCGATAAAATTTAGCAAAAAGAGTATTACTCACTTCAGTGGTGCATGTTTGCCTAATATCATTTTGTTAATGGCAAATTCATCTCTGGAATCAGAATCATTGCATAACAGGTTAGAAAGCATTGTTTCTGATGTACTATTCAGTGAGAGAAACATAAAAGACTGCAAGGATAACTTAGGTTTCTTTATAAACAATGCACGTGCCCAGAATAAAATGACAAAAGAAGGATTAAAATATATTTTTGGGCTAACCGTTCACAAATTAGGAGTATCTGACTCAGAGGATATTTTCAAAATATTTATTTCAAGATACCCCATGTTCTCTTCCTCCCTTGTTCCTCTTCTTGTGCTTTCGAAAAACTCGCTAAATACAAAGTTTTTGTCGAATTTACTTAAAGGATGTCTAGGTAAAAGTGATACAAATTCACTCAACGTTATGAAGTGTATACTGAGTCGGAACTCCGAGGTTGGGGTAAAATTTGGAAGGAGCATTATGAACACATTAATAAAAGGAAAGCTTTCTGATATTACCATATCCGTTGCGAAAAGTTTATTTCAGTGTTACGTCAATTCCAGGGATGTTGAGGCCTTTGTTACTCAATGGGAGCGCATACTTCCCGGAAGTAACGAACAAAATGTTGAGAATGTTTTCACATCCAGAGAATTTGCGATCTCTTGCTCGAGTGATTTTGTCTCTCTTCCATACGGTCAGTTAGAACAGATATTAAAAGCATTGGAATATAGTATTAAAGATGACCCTTCAAAATGTTTTCTTCCATTAATCTCCATATGCAATGGATTGCTTCAAGGTGTAACTGGATCTTCTAGTAACTACATGAGCTCGGCATTGATATCTTCGTTGAATAAACTCAGTGATTACTTCAGCAAATTAATAAATGATACCTTTAAATTGAACACAGATCCACGTATATGGGAACTTTACTCCTATATTTTTATGTTATATGAGCTACCTGTGTTAGCGAAAAAAGTGGACATCAAAGCAATTTTTAAATGTCGTCACGAACAAAAGAATAATAAGTTCTTTTACGTCACTATTTTCAGAATTCTGGAACAAGATTCAGAACAGTTTACACATAGAATATCCTCAAGCTTGATTAAATATTTTGAATCACCATTATGTCCAAAATCTTTTAAGTTTGGTGTTTTCTCACGCTGGTTAGTATTGGTAAATACCTTGTTTAGGAAAGCCGATATATTGAGGTTAGTTGAAGCTTTGTTCAATATAGATGATTTAAAAGATCTTGAGTTTGTATTCTCTAATCCTGTGCTACATGAGCAATCCAACATTGTCGTGCCAATTATTGATCATCTTATGGAAAGTTATTCCGTACTTGGAACTCATTGCCTAAATTTAGTGAACAAAATTCCAGTTTTCTGCTTTCAAAAATATCAGCGGAAACAGATGATTGATACAATAGTTTCGTCATCAGTTATTACTGAAAAAGCTGAAGATGTCATTTTTCAACTTTTAAAACTACCAACTTCTAAATCACTTTTAGAAATAGAACCAAAGTATATTATCAGACTTTTTGCCATGTTAAAGCCAAATACTGATATTTCCGTCTCGTTAGAAATTGCGACTGCTATATTCACAGAAAATTTAAGAATGGAAAATAACAACTATTTTGATCAAACCGAATCTCTTTTAAAAACCCGAATTTTAGATCTTCAAAATAATGTCTTTGCTCCTTATGTCGTCATAGCTTTGATAACATCTGAACGGCAGATTGGTACAATAAAAGTTCATTCTTCCCGTTTTAATGACTTGGCCTTACTTTGTATTTCCAATATTGTGAATTTGTTATCCAAGGAAAACTTAAAACTAGCGGACGATGACATTTATATCTTCTGCAGCATTTTAGTCAATTTCTCAAAGTTTAGTATTGTCGATGTTAATGTCAACATTAAGGGTATGATATCCAATCTTGGATTCAACAAAACACATTCAGATAAGGTAAATGAAGCTCTATTTCAGTTAGTATGCTCACTAAAAGTGGGAGCATATAATCCTAGCTTTATTTTATCCTTATTCACGATTCTTCCCCCAACTGAAAATAATAATAAGTCCTTAAACATGTATATTGCATCATTATCAGCAAATGAGGAGATATTTATGAAAGAATGGGACGAAGTATTAGAAACCTACAGATCTAGAAATTACGAGGACAATAATACTTTCATAGAGGGTTTGTCTTTATTATCCCATTTCATGAATAATTTACAAAAGCTGACAAGTCAGGAACACATCCAGATAATTAGAGGTTTGGTTTTGAGGACACTCTCATTTGCACAAGGAATTAATAATGTCCTACTAAGCACAGAATGTGATGAAATTTCGAGCTTTTTAACAACACTGTGTACAACACTCACAGAGAATAGTTGGTCACTCAATCAATATTCCATGGAATTAATTTTTGTTCTTGTTTCAAAAATTTGCAATCTCTCATTGACTGAGGTTAACCAGAAAGCTGATCTTACGACTATGTATATTCAACTTACCCAAGTTGTTTCTTCGATTTTATTGCATCAACGATTCAGATTGTCTGGGAGATCACATATTTTGATTTTTACTTTGACGCAATTTATGGAACTAATTTTCGAAAGAACAGGCTTTAACAATACTATCTCTTCCTCTGAAAGGTGTGCAATGTCATTTGAAAGATTGGTAGAAAATTATTGTGAGCCAAGTACCACTGTGTTCACAGATCATACCGAAAATAATGAAAACACTACGGGCATAAACACATTCGCAAATACCCAAATTTCGAAAATTAGAGCAGAATTAAGAAGGTCCCTTCCTTTATTAATTATGCGCTATTTGCAGTGCTTCCTTAGATATCGTACAAGCGTTACTGTGAGAGAGCCCCTTTCTCGTAGTATCTATTTGGTATTCAAACGATTATCTGACAACGAACTAAATTACGTTAACGCAAGTCTTGACTCCCAGATCCGGCCCGCTTTCAAGAAGATTTATGATGAATATCTAAAGTTTGGAAAATGGAAGGAGGAGTAATAGAATAACGATTTTATAGATAATTAAATTCACTTTTTGATTGCCTTAATGTTTTAGATTAACTGATTATATGAATGTACTGAATTTTCAATTTTTTTTTTTTTTTTTTTTTTTTGCGTCACCTAAATTTTTCTGTAAAATCATGCCTGCATAACGTTTCCTGTAGTTGTCAGAAGCTAATATTACTGATATTTTCCGGCACATTTCGAAATAGAGATAGGGGTATCGTTTATAAAATATGGTGGAAATATCTGAAATATCTGAAGAAAGTGAAACTGGCACTCAAAAGAAACCAGACAACGTGAATAAGAAGCCAACTCTAGATGGAGCACCACAGTTGCCTCCTGGAATGGCTGATTTTGCAGGGAAATCGGCAGATAAAATGTTAGAAGAATTAAGATCCACACCATTTTTTATGGAGAATTATGACCAAAAAAAGGATTTGGGAGACAACTCGCAGCTTGAAGCATTGAAGGCACTTCAAGCTGAGGAAAAACCTTCGGATAGGGCTGATCATTTAAGAAGCCGAGGTAACGATTTTTATAGACAGACAAATTATAAAGAGGCGATAAAATGCTACACGGAAGGCATCAACGTCAAATGTGGAATGAATTATGTTGATGCAGCCCTTTATCTTAACAGAGCAGCTTGCAATCTGATGCTTAAAAATTACAGAAAGTGTATCGATGATTGTGAGGAATGTCTAAAACTTCAACCAAAAAATCTCAAAGCATTCTATCGTATTGGAAATGCTTACTTCAAAATTGAAAAGTATGATCAAGCCGAAATTGCTTTAAAGACCGCTTTCAGTATAGATAAAAAGAGTAAAGCTGTGAGATCACTTTTGGCAAAAGTTCAAGATAAAAAACAGAAAATAAAAAAGGCTAAGGAAGAAAAAGAGAAAATGTTGTTGGAAAAGAAGGAAAAAGAAGATAATGTCAAAAAGGCACTTAAAATTAGAAACTATACAAGTATTAGCACGACACTGCCTGAAGATGTACCTGATAGCAGTGAGCTACATCTTGAAGATCCAAAGGATTGTAGATCACAGCTTATCATGCCCGCAGTTATACTATATCCAACCACAAATGAGTTCGATTTTGTTGGAGAGGTTAGTGAACTTAGTACACCTTTACAGCTTACTGAAATGTTGATGGACAGACCAGAAGAATACTTTAATGATGGGAAGCATCAGAACTTCAGACCTAAAAAGTTAGCCACGTATCTTGAGTCAAACTCCGGTGGAATGATTAAGGTCGGTAAAAAAGTGATGTTTAGCAATGCTTTGTCTAGAGCGCCGTTGTTTGATGGAATTCTCAGGGTTTATATTGTTCCAAAAGTTGATTCAGAAAAATGGTTATCCAGTTGGGATAAGAAGAAAGCTCTCAGTAGACGATCCAATAACTGACATATCTAGTATACGTATTGTTTATAACAAAAATCCTGTAGATGCGGGATATCATGCAACATAATATAAATTTAGTTATGCCCTGAAATAAGGATGAGAATTGAGGGACGGTTGTATTTATCGTACGTAAAAAAATTCACTAAGACTGACGGACAGAAAAAAAATTCATCTAAATCAGAAGTTGCATTTTCCCATACGTTCTCATCTAACTGTTAGTATTAAGGGAAACTGTTCCTTAAGGTTTCAAAGAAGGTAAATGGATTAAAAATGTCTACGTCTTTAAAAAGAAAGCAGATATCATCTGGTTTATCTGTTACCCAAAAAGTATTTGTTCGTTCAAGACGTGGAAAGGCCTCCAAGATAGTCAGAGAGCATTATTTGAGAGATGATATTCCATGTGGCTCTCAAGCCTGTGAAGCATGTGATGAATATTACTTTCCTGATCCTTCGGGTTTTATAAGGCATCCTGTTTTATCCAAAACACCTCTAAAAATTGAGAAAAAGAGTATTGGAAAGCATTATGTCATTCCTGACACAAATGTTGTACTTAATGCCATCGACATGTTAGAAAATGACAAGGTGTTTTATGATGTCATTATCCCGCAAACTGTTTTGGAAGAAGTTAGAAATAAAAGTTATCCCATATATATGCGTTTAAGGGGTTTATGTAAAAGTGAAGATAAAAGATTTGTGGTGTTTCATAACGAGTTCAAGGCTAGCACATATTTAGAACGGAAAATTGGCGAAACTATGAATGATTACAACGATAGACTTATAAGAAAGTGCGCAATTTTTTATGGAGAACACCTTCAAGATGCTGGGATCTCTATTGTTCTAGTCACGGGTGATCGTGCAAATCGTGAGAAGGCACAGAAAAATAGCATTCTTACCTTGTCACTCCCCGAGTATATATCCCTACTTCCGAATTCCATTGAATTGCAAGACATGTTGCCCACTTCTGGAGAATTTTCGTCGAACTACAAGGAGATTAAGTACCCATCCTATTTTTCTGCTGCCAGACTTATTGGAGGTATCAAAGCTGGATCGTTGCACCAAGGTACCATTAATATCTCATCGTACAACTTTTTGGAGGGTACTGTTGCTGTTCCAAACTTGCCAAAGCCCTTGCTTATCTTAGGAAGAGAGAATTTAAATAGAGCATTCAATGGTGATAAAGTTGTTGTTGAAATTCTCTCAAAGAATAATTGGAAAAAGCCTTCAACTAAAATTATTGACGAGGAAGCAGTTAACCAGAACGGGATTGGTGATGATGATGATGAGGTCATGGTTACAGATAAAGAGAGAATTGTCTTGGCACAGGAGGCAGTGAAGGCGCAAAAGGCATTTCTTCAAGATGGTGATGATGACCAAAAAAGTATTGTTCCCACTGGACGTGTTGTTGGAATAATTAAGCGTAGTTGGAGACTATATGTTGGTCAGTTGTCCCCTAATTCAATCGATCAAAATAACAATTCTGGATATTCTGCGAAAAACTGTTTTGTTATTCTCATGGATAGAACCCTCCCTAAGATCAGAATCAGAACTCGGAGATCTCGCGCGTTAGCTGGTAAGAGAATTGTCGTTGCAGTTGATTCGTGGTCGGAAAGCTCTAAATTTCCACAGGGCCATTATGTTCGAACTCTTGGAGATATTGAGGATAAGGATGCTGAAGAGGAAGCTATTTTGCTTGAGCATGACATTGAGTACAGGCCCTTTTCTAAAAATGTTTTAGATTGCCTTCCAAAAGAAGGTCACAACTGGAAAGTTCCTGAAAATCTTAATAATGGTGATCAGTTATTGGCTAAAAGAGAGGATCTTAGAGATAGGCTTATATGCTCGATTGATCCTCCTGGTTGTGTAGACATTGATGATGCTTTGCATGCCAAAAAGCTTCCCAATGGTAATTACGAGGTCGGTGTTCATATTGCGGATGTGACACATTTCGTGAAACCAGGTACGGCAATTGATCAGGAAGCTGCATCCAGAGGTACAACTGTTTATCTTGTGGATAAACGTATTGATATGTTGCCAAGTCTTTTAGGTACAGACTTATGTTCGCTTATGGCTAATGTCGATAGATATGCATTTTCTGTTATTTGGGAAATGAACGATAAAGCGGAGATTCAGAATGTCAAATTCACAAAGTCCATTATTCGTTCAAGGCATGCTTTTTCTTATGAGGAGGCACAGATGAGGATGGATGATCAAGAAAAGCAAGATCCTCTCACACAGGATTTGCGTATATTATTACGTCTGTCAAAGATTTTGAAGAAAAAAAGATTGGATGCAGGTGCCTTAAATCTTGCATCTCCTGAAGTTAGAGTCCATATGGATAGTGAAACGTCGGATCCAAGTGAGGTCGAAGTTAAACAACTTTTGGAAGCAAACTCTTTGGTTGAAGAGTTTATGTTAGCAGCAAACATATCTGTTGCCAGAAAGATATATGAGACCTTCCCTCAGGTTGCTATGCTTAGACGACATGCTACCCCACCTGCAACAAATTTTGAAGCTTTAAATGATATGCTCAGGGTTAGAAAAGGGATGAGTCTTTCAGTTGAAAGTTCAAAAGCACTTGCAGATTCTCTTGATCGTTGTGTTGATCCAAAGGATCCATATTTCAACACATTGGTTCGTATATTAGCTACCAGATGTATGACTGCAGCCGAATACTTTACTGCTGGAAGTTTTAGCTACCCAGAATTTCATCATTACGGTCTCGCTGTAGACATTTACACACATTTCACGTCTCCAATTCGTCGGTATTGTGATGATATTGTTCATAGGCAGCTTTCTGCGGCTATAAATTATGAAACTTTAAGCAAGTTACATATGGATAAAGATAAAATGGATTTGATTGTGAAGAATATTAATAGGAGACACAGAAATGCACAATTCGCTGGTAGAGCAAGCATTAATTATTATGTTGGTCAGGTCATGAAAAGTGCCGAAGCTGTTGAGCATGGTTATGTCATAAAAGTGTTTTCAAATGGTATAGTTGTGCTTATTCCAAAATATGGTCTTGAGAGTTTGATTAAATTGGATGTATTAGGTCAGGTGGATACAGCTATATTTGATGCAGAAAAGTATAAGCTTACATTCAAAAATGGTGATGATCAAGAGACAGTAATAACTTTATTTGACAATGTTGAGGTTTATGTCAAGACAGAATTGGATAAATTCACTGGAAAAAGGAAGGTTTTGTTATCGTTGAAGTAACTTTTATGTTCAGCATATATATAATATAGTAATGAAATAGATCTCGTGGTGTTTTCTTTTTATCATGCTGTAGGATGTGAAGATGATTTCCATCTTTTTCCCGCTTTTTTTTCTTGGTGAAAATTTTGGCCACTTCAGCTCGAGATTCCAGAAGACTCTCTAAAAGGTTCAGGTACACATTAATCTTTCCATTATCAAATCTCATTAAGCAGGTACAGTTGAATACAATAATTATGTCTAATATTGGACTCAAAATTAGGCAAGCAGTGCCATCAGTGGATCCTGTTGTTGCTAATTATGCGGTTGGTTACATTCAGCATATTTCAGATTCAACTGAAGATGCGGTTCTTTCGAAGCAACTCGACATTCCTAACGAAGTGAAATTTTTGAAGAAAATACTTTTGAGCTCGGGTGGGGATCCAAACAAAGTTGGAAAGTTGAGTTTAAGTATCGAGGGGATTCTTACTAAGAAGTTAAGAGATAATATGTCCAAACTTAAAATTGAGGGTGATACCTCCAAAAGACTTTTGGATCCCAGTGTATTAAGGCTTCAACAAAGAACGGATACCTCAGCTGCTTTCCTTACTTCTTCTGTTGATGTGGAACATGTTGGAAGACAAATGGAATCTAGGGTTGATAAGCGGAAGTTGAAAAAAGCTGAAGCAAAAATTGCAAGGAAATTGGCCAAGAAGAAGGATAGGCATGTTAAATATGAGGCATCTAAATTGCTTGACGAACATAAACAAGATGATTATGATTCATTCTTTTTGAAGGTGAATCCTCTTGAAGCGGGTGGAGATGGAGGACGTTCAAAGGATATTAAAGTTGATGGCTTTGATTTATTTGTTGGACAAGCACAACGTATATTGTCAGATGCTTCCCTTACCTTAGCTTTTGGCCATAGATATGGTTTAGTTGGAAGAAATGGTGTTGGTAAATCTACACTTCTGAAAGCTTTATCGAGGAGGGAGTTGGATATTCCCAAGCACATTACTATCTTGTATGTCGAGCAGGAATATATTGGTGACAACAAAACCGCATTACAGTCTGTTTTAGATGCTGACGTTTGGCGAAAGCAACTTCTGATGGAAGAAAGTAAAATAAATGAGCGTGTTGATGAGATTGAAAAACTAAGAAAGGAATTTGAAGAAAATTCGCCAGAGATGAAAAAGCTTGATAATGAGCAAGATGATTTGTATAGTAATTTAGAAAAGGTTCAGGAGAGACTAGCTGATATTGAAAGTGATAAAGCTGAAGGTAAAGCGGCTCAAATACTATACGGATTGGGCTTTAGTGATGAAGCTCAACAAAGACCAACAAAGGAATTTTCTGGTGGTTGGAGGATGCGTATATCTCTTGCCCGTGCTCTTTTCTGTGAGCCTGATTTATTGCTTTTGGATGAGCCTACAAATATGTTGGATGTTCCTTCTGCAGCTTATTTGGCTAGATACTTGCAAACATATCCATCCACGGTTTTGGTTGTCTCTCACGATAGGGATTTCCTTAATGAGGTTGCAACTGATATAATTCACCAACACTCGGAAAGATTAGATTATTACAGAGGATGTGACTTTGATGCATTTTACAATACAAGGGCGGAGAGACTTAAAACGCAAAAAAAGGAATATGAGAACCAAATGGCTTATAGAAAGCATTTACAGGCGTTCATTGATAAATTTAGATATAATGCTGCTAAATCTAGGGAAGCCAGATCTAGAATGAAAAAGCTTGAAAAATTGCCCGTTTTGGATCTCCCAGAAGTTGAACACCAGTATACGTTTAGCTTTCCTGATCCTGAAAAGCTTCCTGCACCAATTTTGCAATTGCAAGGAGTTAGTTTCTCCTATAAACCAGAGGAATTGATGTTGAATGATGTTGATATGGATATTGAAATGGACTCTAGAATTGCATTGGTTGGTGCTAATGGTTGTGGTAAAACGACACTCCTAAAGGTTGCATTGGGAGAATTAACACCAACATCAGGTATTGTATACAAGAATCATCGTTTAAGGATTGGTTACTTTGCTCAGCATCATGTGGATGCATTAGACCTTTCACTTAGTGCCGTTACTTGGCTGAGTAAGAAATATCCTGGCAAAAGTGACGAAGAATACAGAAGACATTTGGGATCATTTGGTATTTCAGGCTCGCTTGCATTGAAACGGATGGATGAATTGTCAGGTGGTCAAAAGTCCAGGGTTATATTTGCTTCATTATGCTTAAATAATCCACATATTCTTATCCTCGATGAGCCTACGAACCATCTAGATACTCCTGGTTTGGAAGCGCTTGCTAAAGCCTTGAAAAACTTTAAAGGTGGAATTCTGATGGTTTCGCACGATGTTTCCATGATTAAAGAAGTGTGTACCGAAATTTGGGCTAGTGAAAATGGAACTGTCAAAAAATTCCCAGGTACTATTGATGATTACAAGGATTATATTTTGGAGGAAGCAGACGAAAGTGGCGTTGTCAAGAGGAGATAAAAGTAGGCCAGTTATGGTTCCTAATGAATATTACTCTATTATTGTTAAAGAGGTTGGACAATTTCAGCCTATATGCAAATTTTCGTGATTGTAATGTATTAGTCGATAAATGCTGAAAAGCTATCGCATCACCTCGTGTGCTCAAGAAAAAGTTCCCTCAGTGGTGTTATAAATGTTCAAGTATGTATAACTTCATTGTTAATTTATTCTTGTTCTCTTTCACTCTTCGTTTCCTTTTTTCTACATTTCTTTTCTTAACCATGAAGAACTGTTGATATCAATTCACTCAAACATTCAAAAGCAGTAATTGTCGTTGGAAATTTTGTAATCTTTTTGTGCTGGTTTTAATTTTTGTAGCAAATCTTTTGGAGTACACGGTATCAAATAATGCATGTTTTTAGGTTAAAGAAAGATAGCAACATCTATGAGATGATTCATGTGTTAATATTATCTTATGCTTATCACAAACTAGCCTGTATATGAAAGCTAATTTTATGTTTTGTTTTATTGCTGTTTTTTTCTGCCGACTACTATATTATAACCGAAGTTTTATTGAATCATACTTATATTTCTGAAAGTTCAATTTTTATTATTTTATTTTCCATTCTCATTCATTTTACTTTACCTCAATTTTCATATAGCTTGTCTATTTTACAAAGTGACGTGAATCAATTGGTTTTTACAAGATTAATTCGACTTTACTTTGATGGTAGCAGAGTAAATGAAGTAAATACGTTTTCTTCTGTAATGCCATATAAATAGATGTTTAATATATAGCGGTATGCAGATCATTAGAAGCATTGGTACTCACAATATTAAATGGCCAACTTTACAATGAGTTTTCTTTGACAGCTAGGCGCCTGTTGGCTCTAGCACAAGAATAAAATATAACATCTCTTTTAACTTCAGCTATAAACGAGATAAGTTATCAAGTTCAATCTCACCAGTAAATATATAATTGATAGAGTAAATTCTCCTACGATAAAAATATTTTTTCCGATAAAGATACAAGTTCGTCCAAAATGTTCTTAAGATAAAAATAAATTAATAGTTTTATCCGATATAAGCAAGGATTCGTTGACGCCCTAGGACTAAAGGAAGCTAAGATATATTTTTTAAAAATTTTCTGTGATGAATGAATGTTCTCAAGCACTCAAATATCAAAAATGGTGACTAGATCATCTTTATATTATCCAATTACTATTATTTCTTTGGAACAGTTTAATTGTTAGACATCTTTTTGGTCTTAAAAATTTGTAAGGGGTCAAACCAAGAATGCATTGGTTTAAAGCTAGATAAATAATTGAAAGATTAGAATTCCGACTTTCCGAGAAGGCGTGACATAAGTCACGCAAAAGGGTCAATGTCGGACCAGAGGATGGTGCCGGACAATATAAGATATAATAGATAACGAACGAATGGTTCCCAAAAAGGAAAGGGATTAAAGTCAGACCAGAGGATGGTACTGGACAGAAATAAGAAAAAGATAGATACCGGATGAACGGGTCCTGTCGGAACCTATGAGTTATAATAATGTTTTATATGTTAATAACGCATAAAGGTTCAACTGGTATTTGATTTATAA
>ERZ746981.392-NODE-392-length-15912-cov-37.984212_pt1 | contig 15912 bp, 14 predicted proteins | sample MGYA00374948_ERZ746981 | MGnify/ENA primary metagenome ERZ746981 (study PRJEB28757, sample SAMN06711160) | food metagenome | host: microorganism | place: China:Harbin | collected 2017-01-30 | study: EMG produced TPA metagenomics assembly of the Analysis of...
GCAACGACGGAACCGTCAATATCTACGGACGCAACGGAAACTCCCTCGCCGCACGCGTCCAGGCAGCCTTCTGAGCAATAAAAACAGACGCCCGTTCCGGGGAAAGGGCGTCTGTTTTCCTGCGGATATGTGCGGGATGGTTTTGCGGGGCTTCGCCCCGGACCCCACAAAGGGGCGCGGCCCCTTTGATCCTGATTTGTTAAACTAAAAGAGGTCGGGACGAATCCCTGCCCTGTCAGGCAACGGCCTGATAGAGTCCGTTATCCGCTGAAATTTCGCTGACCGTACGCAGGGCCGCGAGAGCCTTCTGCTCTTTCAGGGCCTGCCGCAGCATGCAGACAACACCGGGAACGCAGTTGCCGCATTTCGCGCGGCATTTCCTGGATGCGTAGACTTCCTGAGGGCGGGTTGCCCCGGCACCAACCGCAGCGTGAACGTCTTTATCCGTCAGACCATTACAGGAGCAGATGAACATCCAGGAGCCTCTTACCGAACCAGAGATGAGGCACAAAACCATAAATGAGAACGCTTCGCAATACCATTCTCAACACGACGCTGTGACGCGCCGGACAGATGGCCGCTGTTTCCGCATCACATATCGGGGATGTAAGTCATTGATTTCGCCGGGAGGCAGAGACAATGGTTCGATCAGGGCAATCGGCGCCAGGCAGGTTGCGGCCTGCATATTTCCGAGATGGATCTGAGTTTTTTCTTTGCCAGGCGGGCCATATCCGATGCTGCCCCTGCGCGGGATCCGTTGTTTCCGGCCGGGATTCTCCTTCGTCCGGATATGATGTCTGTCTTTAATTCAGGAGAATGACAGAACCCTGAAATGGGCTCCCCGCCGTTTCCGGCCTATGGGAGTCATTTTGCAATGTCATGGAGCGGGTGCCCGGATATAAAAAAAAAGCGTTTATGTATTTTGCAAACAGGAGACAAAGCAGGGCTCTGCCCTGCACCCAAATTTAATTTAACAGACCGGGATCAAAGGGACTGTGTCCCTTTGTGGGGTTCGGGGCAAAGCCCTGAAAAGCCATCCCGTCTGTATTTGCAAAGTATATAAACGCCATAAAAAAAACAGGGGCGACTACCCCTGCTTTCCGGATTTCATAAAAACGTTTCTGATGAAGCTTTTTTCAAAAGCCTCAGAACGACTGGTCGTCGCCACCACCGCCCCAGTCATCTCCCCCGCCGCCCCAGTCGCCGCCGGAATCACCGCCGGCGTCGAAGTTCGGGTCAACAGCCGTGCCCGGACCGGCGAACGGGTCGGCCGCCTGTGACGGGTCCGTGCCGTAATTGTTGTTGATGATGGTTTCGCCGCCGGGTGCGCCGGCGCCCCAGCCGCCGGCATCAGCTCCGCCGTGATGACCACTGAACAGATCCGTCAGGGCATTCGCCGCCATCATACCGCCGGCCACGCCTGCTGCCGTGGTGAGGGCTGAACCAAGGAAACCGGTGCCGCGCTGCTGGAACATGCCAGGCTGGAAGCCCGGCGGCATCGGCTGCATCTGCGGTGGCTGCGCATAGCCCTGCTGACCACCCCAGCCCGGAGGAGGCGCCGCCTGCGGACGCTGCTGCTGACCGCCGCCGAAGAGGCCGCCGAGGAAGCCGCCGCCGGAGCTTTTCTGCTGCGACTGCTGCTGGAGCGCCTGCTGGGCCTGCTGAAGCTGGAACTGCAGTTCCCGGATACGATTCTGCGCCTCGACCAGAGCCGCTTCCTGCACGACCGCCATCTGGGTGATGCGGTAGCGGGCTTCGGGATATTTCTGGAAATTCTCGGCGATGAACTGGTCCGCCTGCGGATCGATCGGCGGCAGGGACGGGCTGGTCGCGGGTACGCTGCCGAACGCGGCCTGAGGCGCGCCGCCAACCCGGGCGATGAATTTGGCGATCAGATCGCGTTCTTCGTTGGTCATCCTGCTTAACCCCTCAAGGCCGTTAAAAATCGGCTCAAATCATAGTGTGGGGAGATGTCCCGCAATCCGCAAGACTTCTCCTGTATCGCCTGCTCTGTGTCATCCGGTCCTGTATCGTCTGATCAGGGCGATTATCGGGCATGTCCGTAGAGAGCGGTGATCTGTGCTGAGGCGAGACGATGATGATTCAGCATGAAACCGACCATTGCCGGGGTCGCGTCCGCCGGCAGATCCAGCTTCGGGACATCCAGAGCGGTGACGGTAAAGATATACCGATGAACCCGCCCCGGAGGCGGGGCGGCGCCGCCATAGCCGGGAGTCCCGAAATCCGTGCGAAGCTGCACTGCGCTTTCCGGCAGGCCGCCTTTTCCGGACCCGGCCCCTTCCGGCAGGGAAGTGACCGTCGGCGGAATATTGATCACCACCCAGTGCCACCAGCCGGAACCGGTCGGCGCGTCCGGATCGTATGCGGTCACGACGAAGCTCCGGGTTCCCTCCGGCGCGTCTTTCCATGTCAGCGGGGGCGACAGATTGCCGCCTGTCTCACCCATGCCGGAATACACCTGGGCCTGCGGCAGAACCGCGCCGTTGACAAAAGCTGAGCTTGTGAGGGTAAGCGCCATGACACTCCGGTTCCTTTCCGTCCGCAGGGGCCATCTGCCGGGTCCGTTTCCGGCCGATTCTTCCGACCGTTTCTTCTGGCCGGTCGTTTCGGGGAAACGCGACCAGCCGTTACCAGTTCAGGCTGATGAGCCAGAATTCCTCTGAGGTCAGGGTGATTCCGTTACTCTCGGGCGACTCCGCGGCGGCGCCGGCCAGGGCCGCGATACGTTCGACCATGATCATCTTGCGCTGATGTGCTTCTGACGATTCACCGGCCGATTTCAGCACATCCAGCGACGTTCTGGCTGCTTTCGCGACGCGGGCGGCGTCGAGCAGGGCGTAAGACATAGGGCTTCCTTTTCACTGTCCGGATTATTCCGTCTGCATGGGAAAATGGCCCTGTGGACGAAGAGGTTCAACCCCGGCCAGGGGATTGCGGGGTGGCGTCGGGCGCGTGGGTGATCCTGCTTCCGGACCAGGCGATGGCCGGCACAGGTGATGTGTTTCCGGTCACCAAGGCCTGGGATTTTTCTTTTCCGGCAGATCCCGGACAGTTCGGGGGACGGGATGAAAGGCGGACGGATTCCGGAAAATTCCGGACGTTTCAGCTTCGGATGAGAAACGGAATATGCGGGGCGGGATATCTTTCGGGGTTATGTTTCCGGGTGGAGACGAAACCGGCGACCAGCAGAGGATCATGGCACCCCGTCGTATTATGACGGCCAGACATGGGATACGCCATTACGCTGTCGCATCGGATGGGTTTATGGCGTAACATGTTTCAGCGGCAGGCGGACCCCCTGCGGGCTCCGGCGTGAGAGAATCAGCATAAGATATCAGCTGTGTTCGTCCGTACGCCAGCGTTCCGGCTGAGAGCGAACACGCTCTGAGGAACCGGCGCGGCTGTTCTTTCCGATACTTCCCCCCGACACTGCCCCGGCACTTTCATGGATCTGACTGTATGACCTCTCCGTCACGTGTTTACTCCGTTGCTGTCCCTTTGCCGGACCGGGCATGACGAGGGCTGGCATCGTGACAGGGAAACCGGGTCTCCGTGACAGGCGCGACGGCCACGCACGTCATGCTCTGATCCGCCGTCTCGTTCCGCTGCTGACGGTCTTTCTGCTGAGCGGTTCATCCGGTCTCCTGGCCACCGCTCAGGCGGCGGAATGGCGGTCCGATTACGCGCTGCGGCCGCGTCCGGACGGGCCCGGTCTGAGCAGTCTTGCGCCGCCGGTGGGGCCGGAGACTTATCTGGCGGACGGGCCGGACAGCCCGGAAGCCAGAAACGGGTGGCTGGACGCCATGCGGGCGTGGCGGGCGGCCCGGCTGAAGGAGATCGGATATCATGACGAGTTGTATCGCCGTGTCGATCTGAGCTGGACGCGGCATGTTTTTACCCAGGATCAGCTGCTGGCGCAGGATCGCAGTCTGTATGATCCTGATTCCGGCCGCTACACGGTGGACCGGGCTCTGGCCGGGATCGAATCCCGGTTCGGGCCACTGGACTCGGTTCTGATCTGGCCTGCTTATCCTAATATCGGTCTGGACGCCCGCAACCAGCTTGATCTTCTGCGTGATATGCCCGGCGGTATTCCGGGTCTGCGGTCCATGGTCGCTGATTTTCACAGGCGCGGCGTCCGGGTGTTTTTTCCTGTGGTGATCTGGGATCGCGGCACGCGTGACGAGGGCGGGTCGTTTTCCGATGCCTCCATGACGCTGCTGCATGAGATCGGAGCGGATGGCATCAATTTCGACACGCTGGACACGGTGCCTGACGCGAACCGGAAAGCCGGCGAGAGGCTGTCGCCGCCGATTGCCTTTGAGCCGCAGTTCGACCCGCAGAATGCCTCGCTGGCTGACAGCGCGATCAGCTGGAGTGACTGGGTTCTGTGGGACGATCTGAAATGGCCGTTCGTGCCGCGTGTCAGTCGTGTGAAATGGCTGGAGCCGCGTCATGCGACGCTGATAACCGACAGATATGCGCGTTTTAAGATCAACAGTCTTCAGACGGCGTTTCTCAATGGCGCGGGATATGTGCTCATTGAGAATATCTGGGGATTCTGGAATGGGTTTTCCGAACGGGACGCGGAGGCAGTGCGCCGTTTTACGCGCATTGAACGGGCGTTTTCCGGTCTGATGGTCTCGCGGGACTGGGAGCCGCTGGTGCCGGTTCTGCAATCCGGTGTTTATGCCAGCCGTTTTCCGGGGAAAGACCGTGTCATCTGGACGCTGGCGAACCGGAATGACTATGCGGTGGACGGCGAGCAGATTGCCCTCCCGGTCCGGCCTGGCGCGCGTTATTACGATCTCTGGCGTGGACGCGCGCTGCATCCGGAGATGCGGGATGGCCGGGTTGTTCTGCGTTTTTCCATGGAGGCGCTGGGTTTCGGCGCGATTCTGGAGGATCGGAGCGGTGCGCCTGGTCCGGATCTGGTTTCTTTCCTCAGTACGACCGCGAAAGACGCGAATCGCCCTCTCGACTCTCTGAGCCGTGCGACGCCGTTTGCCCGGCAGTCCATGGTGCCAGTGGTGGCGACGCCGGTCTGGCGTGGTACTGTTCCTGACGGGATGGTTCGCATTCCTGCCGCCGATTATGACTTTCGGGTGAACGGGATCGAGATTGAAAACGGCGATGACCCGGGAACGGATGTTCAGTTTGACTGGGAGACGTCTCCGCGCCGGTCGCACCGGCACCGGATGCATATCGCGTCCTTTCTGATTGACCGGACGCCGGTCACCAATGACGCCTTCAGGCAATTTCTGCAGGCGACCGGGTATCATCCAAAGGACGATCATAATTTCCTGCGGGGCTGGAGAGGCGGAACGTATCCCGCCGGCTGGGCGAACCGGCCGGTGACGTGGGTTTCGATTGAAGATGCGCGGGCTTACGCCCACTGGGCGGGGAAACGCCTGCCGCATGTCTGGGAGTGGCAGTATGCGGCGCAGGGCATGGACGGCCGGCTTTATCCGTGGGGGAATACGTGGGACGCATCCGCCGTTCCGCCGAAGGATACGTCACGCACGCCGCGTCCGCCTTCGGAGGTGTCTGCTTATCCGGCCGGGGCCAGTCCGTTCGGTGTGCTGGACATGGAAGGCAATGTTGCGCAGTGGACCGACGAGTTTCGCGATGAGCATACGCGTGCGGCCATCCTGAGAGGGGGCGATTATTACCGGCCGGCGGGCAGCATGTGGTATTTTCCGAAGAGTGACCGGCTGGATGAGCAGGAGAAATATCTGCTGCTGTCACCCGGACGGGACCGGTCCGGCACGGTGGGGTTTCGCTGCGTGCGTGATCTGCCTGGCGCACCGTGAGAGTGGGTTTTGTATCGTTTGGCAGATACGGGCTGGGTGGTTTTTCAGGGCTCTGCCCTGAACCCGCAAAAGGACGCGGTTCCTCTGATCCCGGGTTGTTAAATAATAAGAGACTGCTTCAAACGCTTCACCGGGATAAAGCCTTTCATAACATACGAATAATATTATGTTTTTTGTCCCGCTATCCGCTCATAGTAAGCCAGCCTCAAAAAAAGCGCGCCACGACAAACCTTTGATAAAAAAGAATAAAAGTTTCTGGGTGTCGCCTTTTCCCCAAAAAGGCGGCGTCTTCTGAAGCTTTTAAAAAAGCTTCACCAAAAATTTCTTTACGATTTAAAGGAGATTTCACAGGCAGGCTTTTGAAACAGCCTCTAAAAGAAGCGTTTGCGCGGCGCGCCCTCGCCTGACGATCACTGCCGGTTTCAGGCAGAATCTGTTCTGGCTCCTGTTTGCAAAATACATGAACGCTCTGAAAAGAGCAGTCCCGCAGGCCGCCAGGATGGATCGGGAAAAGCTGTCGGGGTCTGCACGCAGAGGCGCGTGGTTTCCCTGCTTCCGTTTTTCTGAATGAACCGGATCACGGGTTATCCGGGCTGGCGCAAAGAGGCGGGAGTTCGTAAAGGCTGCGGCGTTATGGATAATCGTACGGCTGATTTTGATTTTGACCTGCCGCAGGAGCGGATCGCGCAGCACCCGGTGAAACCCCGGGACAGTGCGCGGCTGCTGGATGTGCCGTGTGAGCCGGGGATGCCGCTGGCGGACCGGCATGTGCGGGATCTGCCAGGACTGTTGCGCGCCGGGGATCTGCTGGTGGCGAACGACACGGCGGTGATTCCGGCGCAGCTTCATGCCCGGCGGGGCGAGGCGAAGATCGGGGTGACGCTGGATCAGCATCAGGCGGACGGGTCGTGGAGCGCGCTGATTAAGAATGCTAAGCGCCTGCGGGTCGGAGATGAACTGACCTTTCCGGGTGCTTCGGACGATACGGCCGCGGTTGTCAGTCTGGATGGCGAGGGCGGGGCGACGCTGCAGTTTTCCTGCGAGGGAGAGGCGTTCGACGCCTTTCTCCGGACGGCGGGAGCGCTGGCGTTGCCGCCCTACATCGCGCGGCCCGAAGGGCCGACGGCGGAGGATGAGCGGGACTACCGGACGATTTTTGCCGAGCATAAGGGCGCGGTGGCGGCGCCGACGGCCGGACTGCATTTCACGCCGGAACTGCTGGCGCGGCTGGATGAGGCGGGGATCGGGCGGGAGACGCTGACGCTGCATGTGGGGGCGGGCACGTTTCTTCCAGTGCGCTCCGAGACGCTGTCGGCGCATAAGATGCATGCGGAGCGGGGGATCATCACGCAGCGCGTGGCGGACCGGATCAACGAGACGCGGGCGCGTGGCGGGCGGATCGTCGCGGTGGGGACGACATCCCTGCGGCTGCTGGAGAGCGCGGCGACGGAAGACGGGCGGGTAATGCCGTTCGACGGGGATACGTCGATTTTCATTCATCCGGGCTATCGGTTCCGGGCGGTGGATCTGCTGATGACGAATTTCCATCTGCCGCGTTCGACGCTGTTCATGCTGGTCTGCGCGTTTGCGGGGACGGAGCGAATGCGGGCGGCTTACGCGCATGCGGTGGCGGACGGATACCGGTTCTATTCATATGGCGACGCGTGTCTGTTGCGGCGGGCGATGGCGGAGTGAGTTTCGGGGCGCTGCCCCAAACCCCGCAAAGGGACACAGTCCCTTTGATCCCGGTTTGTTAAAATATCAGAGTGTGATGGGCAGCCCCCTGCTCAAGTCGCCTGCCTGAAAAATACAAAAACCCCTTTTTATTTAACAAACCGGTGTCCAGAGGCCTGCGGCCTCTGGCGGGTTTCAGGGCAGAGCCCTGAGTAAACGGTCTCCGTCAGGCAGAGTCTGCCCTGTCTTTCGGATTTGTCGTTATACACTCGCCTGGCTATGCAGCGCCTTCCGGGGCGGAACTGAAATACGGGACGACAATGAAAAGCGAGACATTCCGCTGGATCTGTGAATCCACGGACGGGGCGGCGCGGGCGGGGCGGCTGCAGACGGCGCACGGACCGGTTGAGACGCCGACATTCATGCCGGTGGGCACGGTCGGCACGGTCAAGGCGATGACGATGGATGCGGTGCGGTCCACGGGAGCCGGGATTGTGCTGGGGAACACGTATCACCTGATGCTGCGTCCCGGTGCGGAGCGCGTGCGGGCTCTGGGCGGGCTGCATCGGTTCATGGACTGGCCGGGACCGATCCTGACGGATTCCGGCGGGTTTCAGGTGATGTCGCTGGGCGCGCTGCGGAAGCTGGATCAGGACGGGGTGACGTTTCAGTCGCATATTGACGGGTCGAAGCACCGGCTGGACCCGGAGCGTTCGACGGCGATTCAGCATGCGCTGGATGCGACGATTACGATGTGTCTGGATGAGTGCCCGGCGCTGCCGGCCGAGCCTGAAGCGATTGCGGCGTCCATGCGGATGTCGATGCGCTGGGCGGCACGCTCCCGCGAGGCGTTTGTCGCACGGCCGGGTTACGGGCAGTTCGGGATCGTGCAGGGCGGGACGGAGCCGGAGCTGCGGGCGGAGAGCGTGAAGGCGCTGACGGAGATCGGGTTCGAGGGCTATGCGGTTGGCGGTCTGGCGGTGGGCGAAGGTCAGGAACTGATGTTTTCCACGCTCGATGTGACGACGCCGCTGATGCCATCCGATGCGCCGCGTTATCTGATGGGTGTGGGAACGCCGGACGATCTGCTGGGAGCGGTGGAGCGCGGGATCGACATGTTCGACTGCGTGATGCCGACGCGGGCGGGACGGACGGCCCGGGCCTATACCGAGCGCGGGACGATGAATCTGCGGAATGCGCGGTTTGCCGGCGATGCGCGGCCGATCTCGCCGCATTGCGACTGTCTGGCGTGTTCGCGGCACTCGCGGGCCTATCTGCATCATCTGTTCCGGACGAACGAGATTCTGGGGCCGATGCTGCTGACATGGCATAATCTGGCGTATTATCAGCGGCTGATGCGGGGCATCCGGGCGGCAATCGTGGATGGCACGCTGGCGGCGCACGGGGCGCATCTGCGGGCGGAATGGGCAGCGGAGGACTGGTCGGAAGACGAACTGCCACAGCCGGTTATTCCGCCGGTGGCGTGAAACAGGCTGGCCTCTGATCTGCTAAACTAAACGGGGTGAAGGGGTTGTGCCCCCTTCCGGGCGCCGGACAGCGTCCTGCACCTGGTCCATCTTTTGCGCCCAGGTTTACGGGCCATGAACAGGATCACGGCAGGGTTCTGAAGCGTTCTCTCAGTATTTAAACGAACCCGGAAAGCTTTATCATGTCCCCGACGGCGTTTCTGACACTGGCTGAGCGGATCCGGGAGCGGGCCTTCGCGCTGGGTTTCGACGCGTTCGGGATCTGTGATGCGGAGACCGGATCTGAAACAGGTGATCGTTTGCGGGCGTTTCTGGCGGAAGGCCGGCATGGAACGATGGGCTGGCTGGCGGAACGTGTGGAGCAGCGAGCCCGTCCTCAGGGATTATGGCCCGAGGCGAGAAGCGTGATTTCGGTCGGAATGTCCTATGCGCCGGAGGGTGACCCGCTGGCGACGCTGAAGCAGGCGGATGCGGGCAATATTTCGGTCTATGCGCGGCATCGCGATTATCATGATGTGATCAAGGGACTGCTGAAGCATCTGGCGCAGTTTGTGGCTCTCGAAGCCCGGCGGGGCGGGGTGGACGCGGCGGTGAAGGTGTTTGTCGATACGGCGCCGGTGCCGGAAAAGACGCTGGCGGAACGGGCCGGTCTGGGATGGCAGGGCAAGCATACGAACGTCGTGTCGCGGGATCATGGAAGCTGGCTGCTGCTGGGCGAGATTTATACGACGCTGAAGCTCCCGCCGACGGCGCATCGGGCAGGACAGTGCGGAAGCTGTACGCGCTGCCTGGTGGCGTGTCCGACGAATGCATTCCCTGCTCCATATCAGATGGATGCGCGGCGGTGCATTTCCTACCTGACGATCGAGCATGCCGGGTCGATTCCGGAAGAGTTCCGGGAGGCGATGGGAAACCGGATTTATGGCTGCGACGACTGCCTGGCGGTCTGTCCGTGGAACCGGTTTGCGGCGGAGTCCCGGCATCTGAAGCTGCGGGCACGAGAAGATCTGGTGGCGCCGAAGCTCGCGGAGCTGGCCGGTCTGGACGATACGGCGTTCCGGAAGCTGTTTTCCGGATCGCCGGTCAAACGGATCGGTCGTTCGCGGTTTGTGCGGAACGTGCTGATCGCGATCGGCAATTCCGGAGACGGGATGCTGCGCGGGCCGGCGGAGGCGCTGCGTGGTGATCCTGATCCGGTCGTGGCGGAAGCGGCCTGCTGGGCGGTTCAGCGACTCGGGATTTTGTCATGACGCGGCATCTGGTTAAACGCAGCCTTATTCTTTCCGGACATGGAACGAGCGTCGCGCTGGAGCAGGAGTTCTGGGACGTTCTCGACAGCATGGCTGCCCTGCAGGACGTGCCGGTCACGCGCCTGGTCGAATCCATTGACGTTTCCCGTGGCCAGGACCGGCCTCTTGCTTCGGCTTTGCGTGTTGCGGCGCTGCTTTATGCCAGATCGGGCAACATCGGGGATCTGGAGACAAGGTAGAGTGAGCGGGTCTGCCGCCGTCCCTGGCTGACCACCGGATGACGGGACATGCGCCGGGCCGGACGCATGCCTCAGCGGAAGGACGCACCCGGCTCCTCTGATATTTAGCTAACGAGATGAAAACTTTGCCCGCTGTTCCCGAGATCATTAACCATTCAGAAGGGACTCCTGATCTAGCGTCCCGGCAACGGCCGACTTCTGCCACAAACCGACCGAACAGAGGTGAGGATTCCATGTCCGCCAATGTCCTGCGTATGCCTCATTGCCCGCAGACGAGCCCGCTGATGATCTCGCATTCCCTTCTGCAGATGGCCGATGTCGTCTGGAGAGCCGGGATGACGGGACTTGCGGTCGAGCTGGTGGGGCTGGCGCATTCCGCCATTGACCGTTCTCCGGATACCGGCGGTGTCTGATTTTTGCGATCCCCGACCTTTCTGGTCACTGGTTTCCGGGTCACTGGCTTTCGCAGCCTCTGGCCGGACACCGTTATCGGTGAGAGCGGGCAACAGATACTGACGGGGCGGGGCCGGTTCATCTGCCGGCCCGTCAGCAGTTATCCTGCTGTCAGTTTTCTGTGACAACCCGGACGGGTATGCCACGTTTCCGCCAGGCCTCCCCGGCATGAAGGCCATCCGGAGCGTGGGCTTGGGTGGTCCGGTCCGGGGTGCTAGACGTTAGTTTATGGGAATCTGGGGCAAGATATTCGGAACCGTGGCCGGATTTGCTGTCGGCGGGCGGATGGGAGCGGTCTTTGGCGCTGCTCTGGGTCATGCCGCCGATCGCGGATCGCTGATCGAGCCTCCGTCGGGAGGCTGGAGCGATCGCTGGCGCGCGCGCGCCGCGCCGGACCCGAGAGGGGCGGCGGCGTTTATCGCGGCGAAATTCGCGGCCGTCACCGGCCGGCGGGATCAGCTGTATTCGCTCTGCGCGATCATTCTGGCTGCCAAGCTCGCGAAATGTGATGCGCCGGTGAACAGACGGGAGATCGACGCTTTCAAAACCCGTGTACGTTTTCCTCCCGAAAACGCGGCGGAGGTAGGGCGTCTGTTCGATTTTGCCCGGCAGCGCACGGATGATTACGAGCATTTCGCCCGCGAACTCGGGCACAGCTTTCGTAATCAGAAAGTGATGCTCGAGGATCTGATGTCGACGCTGTTCTTCATTGCCCGGGCTGACTGTCCGGACGGACAGCCGCTTCATGCCGCCGAAACCCGCTTTCTGATGCGCGTTCACAGGGCCTTCGGACTGGGTCAGGGCGCCTGGGACCGGGCGGAATCCGGACGGTCGCGGCCGGCGATGGCGGAAGATGACGCCTATACGGTCCTCGGGATTTCCATCACGGCGACGGATGACGAGGTTCGCGGCACCTGGCGCAGACTGGTTCGCATCTATCACCCTGACACGCTGATGGCGCGGAACGCGAGCCAGGAAGAGGTTCAGGCGGCTGTGGCAAAAATCTCACGGATCAATGCCGCTTGGGATGTCATCAAACGGGACCGTCGTCTGTAGGCGGACCCGACTGGTTGTGCCGTATGCTCAACTTTTAGCCATGGCGTGCGTTAGAAGCGGGACTGCCACGCTTTTCCTTTCATGAGTGCGGCACATCCGTCACAGCGTTCCGCCACACTCTCCCGGGACAGGGGACTCCATGCCTTCCGCTGATTGCATCCGGAACACGACGTGTTAGAGAGGGCGAGGATCGGACGATCTTCGCTGGTTGAAGGAACCCGCCCTGCCGGTGGCCGGAAGCGCCACGGGGAGATCGATGTTGCTACGGAGACACTGACGGGTATGGGTTCAGTCACGGACGATCAGCAGGTTGCTCTCCTCCCGGATGGTCCGGCACGCCAATCTGCACTTCGCAGCAGACGATACGGAATGATCCGCTCCGGCACGCTGGGTCTTGCGGTGCTGACGCTGACGGGCTGTGCGTCGATGACCGTTCCGAAGCCGAAAGACCCTGAGGCGCTGGCGGAATACGAGGAAGCCAACGACAGGTACGAGCCTCTGAACCGGAAGATGTACAATCTCTCGGTCTGGGTTGATAAATATTCGATGCGCCCCGTGGCGAAGGCTTATGTCTGGGCTGTGCCGCGGCCTGTCCGCAGCTCGCTCGGCAACATGATCCGGACGATGAACGAACCGGTCGTGTTCTTCAATGACGTCGGGGCCGGCAAGCCGCGGCGGGCGGGGGATTCGTTCGCGCGGTGGTGCATCAACATGATTGCCGGCATCGGCGGCTTCATCGATGTGGCGAAATATGCCGGGTATCCGCACCATGACAACGATGGCGGTCTGACGCTGGCGACATGGGGCATCCCTTCGGGGCCTTATCTGTTCCTGCCGATGATGGGGCCGTCTTCCATTCGTGATGGCATCGGATACGGGCTGGATCAGGGGCTCTCCCCCTGGAACTATGTTCCGCGTGGTTACGGTCTGATTACCTTTAACTGGGCCTATAACATTATGGGCACGATCAACACGCGCGCGGACCATCTGGACGATCTGGATCAGGTCCAGCGTGACGCGCTTGATCCCTATGCCACGATCCGCAGCGCCTATCAGCAGCAGCGCAAGGCGATGGCGGATTCCATCAAGAACGACCATCGGGCCACGGTGCCCGACTGGTACAACTGATCCGATGCAGGAAGACCAGGGACAACTGACCATGAAGACAAGCGCTACCCGCCGCCTCGTGCTCGGAACATTCGCCGCGCTGGCTCTGACCTTTGGTGTAAGCCGGGCGGCGTCGGCCGCGGAGTCGGCGACCTCCTTTGTGAGCCGCCTGGGCACCCAGCTTGTCGCGATCGTGAACAGCGATCTGTCATCGGAGCAGAAGAAAGAAAAGGTGCTTCCGCTTCTGCAGGAAGATGTTGATGTCGATGCCATCGGCCGGTTCTGTCTGGGCCGGTACTGGCGTGTCGCCACACCGGAGCAGCAGACCGAATATCTGAAGCTCTTTCACCAGATCCTTGTAAACGCGATCACGGACAAGCTGGGTGATTATCGCGGTGTGAGCTTTACGATCGGTTCGACGACACCGAGCGGTGAGGATCAGTCGGTTGACGCGATCCTGCATCGTCCGCAGCAGCCGGACGCGAACATGCAGTGGATCGTCAGCATGGCGGGTGGCTCGCCGAAGGTTGTGGATGTGATCGGCGAGGGTGCGAGCCTGCGTCTGACACAGCGTCAGGATTATGCGTCCTATATCCAGCGGACGGGCGGCAAGGTCGATACGCTGCTGAGCGCGCTGCAGCGCCAGCTTGAAAAGCATCGCGCGGCGAAAGGCGACTGATCACAACATAGTGTTCTGAGCGTAACAGGCGGCCTCGCACTGAACAGGATGCGGGGCTTTTTTTTCAGGCATCTGTATCCTTTGCTCATCAGGTGTGGCGGCTTTTTCGGGGCTTTGCCCCGAACCCCGCAAAGGGACGCAGTCCCTTTGATCCCGATTTGTTAAAACATGAGGGGTGAAGGGGTCTGCGACCCCTACCGGGTGCAGGGCAGAGCCCTGCTCTGCATTCTGTCCGCAAAGCATCCAAACGCTTTTTTGTCGCATCCTGCAAAAACGGAAGAAGGCATGGCCTCTTTTATTCCTTCAGACTGACAGGCCCGGAGCAGGAAAACCGCGTCTCCTGGCAGATGCGGGGCGGACCCCCGAAAAGCGCCGCTCGGCGGAACGTGACCACGGGACGGGTGGCGATGCGGATTATGTGGGACTAAGGTCGGTTCAGTTCTGTACCGGACCTGTGAGTACGCCGTGCATCCGATCCTTCTGTCGCTCGTCACTTATCTTCCTCTGGCCGGCGGCATCGCCATCATGCTCGGTCGCGGGCCGGCTGAAACGGCGGACCGGACGGCGCGGTGGGTTGCGTTATGGACGAGTCTGATCGTTCTGGCGCTGACAATGGTGATCTGGACGGAGTTCGATCCGCGACTGCCCGGGGCTCAGTTCGAACAGCAGTTGTCCTGGATGCCGGCTTTCGGGATTTCGTATCATACGGGGCTTGACGGGATCAGCCTTGTCTTCGTGCTGCTGACGGCGTTTCTGACACCGCTTTCGATCGGTGCGGGATGGCGGAGCATACGGGGACGGGCGGCTGATTTCATGGCCGCCGTGCTGTTCCTGGAAACGGCACTGATGGGGCTGTTTTCCTCGCTCGATCTCGTTCTGTTCTATGTTTTCTATGAAGCGACGCTGATTCCGGGCAGCCTGATGATCGGCGTATGGGGCGGACCGAAGCGGATCTGGGCTTCACTGCAGTTCTTCCTGTTCACGTTCGGCGGCTCGCTGTTCATGCTCGTGGCGCTCGTCGCGCTGTGGACGATGGCGGGCACGACGGACATTCCGGTCCTCACGCAGTCACATTTCTCGACGGCGGTGCAGTGCTGGCTGCTGGCGGCCTTTGTCATTGCGTTCGGTGTGAAACTGCCGCTGTTTCCACTGCATGCGTGGCTGCCGGATGCCTATACCGAAGCGCCCACGCCGGCTTCAGCGATGCTGTCGGGCGTGCTCTCGAAAACCGGCGCGTATGGTCTGCTGCGCTTCGGGGTGCTGATGTTCCCGGATGCGGTGCATCGCTTCGCGCCGTTCATTCTGCCGCTTGGCGTCGTGGCGATCATCTACGCGGCGTTCATCGCGTTTGCGCAGACGGACATGAAGCGGCTGATCGCCTATTCCTCGTTTTCGCATATGGGCATGATTGCCGTCGGGCTGTTCACGCTGGACGCGGAGGGCGTTGATGGCGCGATCTATCAGATGCTGTCGCATGGCGTGGTGATCGCGGCTCTGTTCTTCAGTGTGGCGGCCATCGCCTGGCGGGCGGAGACGCGGAACATTTCGGCGCTGGGCGGTGTGGCGTTCCGGATGCCGGCGCTGGCGACGCTGGCCATGCTGTTCACGATGGCCAATGTCGGGCTGCCAGGCACGGGTTCCTTTGTCGGCGAACTGCTGATTCTGATGGGCGCGGTGCATGTCTCGTTCTGGCTGGCGCTGCTGGCGGGCACGACGATGATCATGGGCGCGGTCTATATGCTGGCGCTGTATCGCGACGTGATCTTCGGCACGGTAAAAGGCACGGTCGGGCTGCTGCGGGATCTGACGGCGGCCGAGATGGCCGTTCTGGCTCCGCTGGCGTTCGTCATTCTCTGGATGGGCGTGCATCCGGCTTCCTTCACGCGGCTGTTCGATCCGGCGGTGACGCAGGCGCTGGGGAGCAACGCGGCAACGGCGTTCCACACGGTGGCGCAGCCTGTCCAGGTCGCGGTCAGCCGGTAAAGAGCATTTCTGATTTTGTGCGGCAGGAGTCGTCACGCATGACGATTCCGGTTCCGATTCCAGATCGATAAATTAGGGCGTGTCGTCAGTTAAGCGGGAGGATTATGCCGCTTGTACTCTCGTCTGATCTGTGATTTTTTCTTCCTGTTT
>ERZ746981.393-NODE-393-length-15902-cov-955.282148_pt1 | contig 15902 bp, 16 predicted proteins | sample MGYA00374948_ERZ746981 | MGnify/ENA primary metagenome ERZ746981 (study PRJEB28757, sample SAMN06711160) | food metagenome | host: microorganism | place: China:Harbin | collected 2017-01-30 | study: EMG produced TPA metagenomics assembly of the Analysis of...
TTCTGCTCGTGACGGGTCACCACCGTCTCGATCGGGCTGTCCACCAGGGCGTCGAACAGGCGGTCCACCTTGGCGCCCGGAATACCGAACACATGGGTGGTGCCGTGTGCCACCAGGTTGCGGACGATCATGTCCGCCCCGCACTCCGGCGCGGCGGATTTGGTCTTGTCAGTCATGTTTCAGGTGTCCTGAACGGTTGGCGCCGCAGCCGGTGGCCGGGCGGGCGGTTGGTCAGGCGGGAGGGAAACCCCTCAGCCGCCCTCGGCCACGCGAATGGCCTCATGAATGTTTTCGGGGGACAGGTTGGCACGCGCGAACTGCTCGGTACGCGGAAGCTGGATTTCCACATCCGAGATCACGCCGACCTCCAGCCTGCCACGCAGCACGCCATAATCAGTCACATGGCCGCCACGGCGCCCGTCCTCGGTCAGGAAGTGCAGGTGGTAGCCCGCCACGTTCACGCCCTGCATGTAGCCCGGCGTACGGAAGCCCAGCATGGTGCCGGTGGCGGCGCCAAGCTGCATGGTGGGCTGACGGGCCACCACTTCCAGCATGGGGGGGTAGGGCTTGCACTGGCAGAACACGGTACGCGTCTCGACCCGTTCGAACATGCCGGTAAACCGCACGGCGGCGAACAGGTTGGGATTGTTGACCAGACGGTCGACAATCGCCTCGAAGCCTTCCTTGTCCTGCGCGGTGTCGATCATGTATTCCTTCTCCGGGTTGAAGAAGGTGACGCAGGCGAACGGGGTCCTGAGATCGCCCGGCACGCGGCCCGCCTGCCCGTCGGCACGGAACTGGTGGATCACGCTGTCATTGACGATCATCTCGCCATCCAGGCCGTTGAACGTACCCAGTCCGAAATTGCCGTGCATCAGCAGTTCATCAAGCGTGGTCTCGCCATCATAGACCGCGTCCAGCAACGCGGCCATGGTGGATGTCTGGTACAGGCGGTTCATGCGTGGGCGCACGCCAGTCGAATCCGCAGCGCTGGACCGGGTGTCGACATCCCCTACCGAGTAGCATTTCAGCTTCACGACCTCAGTCTCCTGCATCGGGTGGCGATGGCCTTGGCCGCACCGTCTCACCCGCTTATTTGTGATTGCAGGCCGATGGTGCGGCAGCGGTGTCCGTACGTCCAATATATATTAAGGCGTATTTCCATATTGAAAATATATGGAATCAACCCCCATCAGGACAGGCGTGCAGGGCTGGTGCTTGCCCTCGGGCGCACGGGACTGCCATTGTGCCCACCACACGACAATTCAGGATGACCGGATATGAAACCATTCCACATGGCGCTTGCCGCCATCAGCCTGGGCGGGCTTGTCGCGGGCAGCAGCGCCGCCCGTGCCGAAAGCGACCCGAAGCCACCCTACGGCCCCGGCGCCTATACCGGCGCATGGACGGCGCTTGGCCTGAAGCCCGTCACCATTACCGCCAACAAGGCCCTTGGCCCCGCAGCCCGGCTTTACCTGCAGCTGCCGGATTCACTGGGCAAGATCACCGGCCTGACCGGGCGGACCATCGAACTGAAGGTACAGGACGGGACATCGCTGCGCTCGGTCAATGACAGCCCGCGCACCGTCTTCCGCCTGACTTCCCCCAACGCCGCCGACCTGCAGATGCAGGGCGAGAAGCCGGGCCAGAAGCTGGACCTGCCCCTCAGCCGCGCGGACTGAACACGCACGACGCGCCGGCCAGCCGGCATGAAGGGCATGGTACGGTCATGCGCGCCATGCCCCTTCCCGTCCGGCGGCTCAGTCGTGCATGCTGGCCAGCAGGGCGCGCACCCGGCTGCGCAGTTCGTTCTCACGCGGCACGCTGATCGCCTCCCGCAGGCGGCGCATCTGGCGGCGGGCGGCGTAAAGCTGGTCCAGCAGCGAGAGGACAACGGGCATCCCTTCGTCATTGACGCCCATGTCCTCGCGCAGTTCACGGATCAGCCGGGCCCGCGCCTCGTCAATCTCGCGGAACAGGTAGTGTCCGCGCGTGCCCTCGGGCCGAAGCCATTCACTGTCGATCCAGCCCTGCACGTCCTCCACCGGCACGTTGCCGATGCGGATGCACAGGGTCTCGAGCGTGATCATGCCTTCTTCCCCCCCTGCTCCGTGGTGGCGCCCGGGGTCCAGTCCTTCAGGAAGGCCTCAAGCGCCGGGTCCACGGTGCCAATGGTCACCACCAGCCTGACATACAGGTTGCCCGCCTCATGCTTGCCATGGGCCTTGACCCCGCGCCCGCGCAGGCGCAGCACGCTGCCGCTGTCGGAATGGGGCGGGACATTCATCTTGACCGAACCGGCCGGCGTGGGAATGGTTATGCTGCCACCCAGCACCGCCGTCTTCAGGTCCACCGGCAGCGACATGCGGATGTCATTGCCCTCGCGGGTATAGGTCTCGTCCGGCGCCACGGTAATGGTGATCAGCGCGTCACCCGCCGGGCCGCCCTGATGGCCGGGATCACCCTTGCCACGCAGGCGCATGACCTGATCGTTCTCGATACCCGGCGGAATCTTTACATCCAGCTGCGCGCCGCCGGGCAGCGTGATGCGCGAGGTGCCCCCATTGACGGATTCAAGGAAGCTCACGGTCAGCGCGTACTGCCGGTCGGCCCCCTTCTGCGGCCCCTGCGGCCGGCGGCGGAAGCCACCGCCAAAACCCGCGCCGCCGCCGCCCTGACCGAACATGGTGCCGAAGATGTCGCCCAGGTCATCTTCCGAAAACTGGCCGCCACCGTAATTGAAACCCTGCGGCCCCTCGGCATGGTCACGGTAACCGTGCCCGCCGCCATAGAACCCCTTTTCCTGCCCGCTGGCGTCGATCTCGCCCCGGTCATAGCGGGCGCGCTGCGCCTCGTCGGACAGCAGGGCGTTGGCGGCACCCACGGCCTTGAAATTCTCCTCCGCCACCTTGTCACCCGGGTTGAGGTCGGGATGGTACTTCTTGGCCAGCTTGCGGTAGGCCTTGCGTATCTCATCCTGACTGGCCGTGCGCTTCAGGCCGAGTACTTCGTATGGATCCTTGCTCACTTGAAAATCGTTCCTCCGTCAGGAATGGCCGGCCCGCTCTTGCCATGCCCGCCCTGCCCTTAACACCATGAATACGGCCCGGTGGCCACTCTTTCCTCAATAATGGGAAGTGGGAAGGGCAGGGTCAATGAAGGGGCCTGAAATCTTCAGCCCACGCATGGCAGGCAGGTGGAAATAACAAAACGGAGACTTCGGAATAACATTTTTTGTATTTTTATTTGATTGGAAAATGAAGTATTCCCCCAAATCAATAGAAATACAAAAAGACACATTCCTGATGCATGCCGTTTTCATCACCCTTGCATTACTGACCGTAACGGGAATCAGCAGCCTGATCTCCCGCATTGGGCGCATTCCCGTGCCGCTGCCGCTGATCCAGATCGGCGTGGGGGCGATCGCGGCCCTGGCGGGGCTGGATATCGGCTTTGACCCCGACATGTTCCTGCTGCTGTTCATCCCGCCACTGCTCTATGCCGATGCCTACCGCATGCCGATGCGCGAGTTTGGCGAACTGCGCAACGTCATCATCATGATGGCGCTGGGGCTGGTGGTCTTTACCACGCTGGCATGCGGGTATTTCATCCACTGGCTGATCCCGCCCATCATGCTGCCCGCGGCCTTCGCGCTGGCCGCCGTCATGTCGCCCACCGATGCGGTCTCGGTCGGCAGCATGATCGAGGGCGGGCGGGCCCCCGCGCGCGTGGTGCACATCCTGCATGGCGAAGCGCTGCTGAACGACGCATCGGGGCTGGTGTGCTTCAAATTCGCGGTAGCGGCGGCCATGACGGGGCTGTTCTCGTTCCAGCAGGCGCTGGGCAGCTTCATCTTCATGTCGGCGGGCGGCATCGTGATCGGCATCCTCTGCGCGTGGGCGGCATGCCGGGCGGAGCATGTGCTGCTGACGCGCGGCTATGACGACCCGCCCACCCAGATCATCCTGGCCATGATGCTGCCCTTCGGCATCTACCTGATCGCGGACGCGGTGGAGTGCTCGGGCATCCTGGCCGCCGTGGCGGGCGGCATGACCGTGAAGTTCACCGGGGTGATGCACGAGGCCCGCACCGAAACCCGCCTCAAGGCCACCACCGTGTGGGACATGGTGAACTTCACCTTCAATGCCGTGATCTTCCTGCTACTGGGGCTGCAATTGCCGCAGCTGGTCAGCGGGGGGGCGGCGATCGCACGGGCGGGCGGGATTTCGCCATGGTTCCTGATCCTGGCAATTCTGGGCATCCAGTTCATGATGAGCCTGATCCGCTTCGTGTGGATCTGGGTCTCGATTTCCGCCCGGCGGCTGTTCGCCCGTTTCCGCCACCGCAAGACGGTCATCCCTTCCGTGCGCACCATCCTGCTCATGACGGTGGCGGGCACGCGCGGGGCGATTACGCTGGCGGCCGTGCTCTCGCTGCCGGTGGCGACACTGGCGGGGCCGGGGTTTCCGGGGCGCGACCTGCTGGTCACGCTGGCGACGGGGGTGATCATAAGCTCGCTGCTGCTGGCAAGCCTTGCCATTCCGCCCCTGCTGCACGGCATGAGCACGGGCGAGGACGATCCCTCCCTGCATGAACTGGACATGATGCGCATCGAACTGGCGCAGACCGCCATAGAGGCGCTGCATGCCGAACAGGCGGCCCTGGCGCATCAGGAAATGGAGGCCCGGCCCGGCAATGAGGAAACGCTGGACCTGAAGCAGGAAGCCGTTGCCCGCCTGCTGCACGAATACCAGGACACGGTGCACAGGCTGGACAATTCCCGCGCGGCGGAAGCCAGCATCCGCGCCGCCGCCATACGCGAAAAACGCACGGAACTGGCGCTGCGCTTCCGTATCATCCGCCATATGCGCGAACGGCTGCACATGCGGGTGGTCCAGAAGCACATCAATGACGAGACCGAATGGACCATCAACCAGGAACTGGACTTCATCGAGCAGGAACTCCAGATCGAGGCGCGCGCCCTGCCCCGTCCCGACAGTCCGCCACAGCCCGCGCCCGGCCCCGCCACCCAGTCCCGCGCCGAATGCATGGCTGAAGCTGTAACAGGCTGACACAAAGGGGCGGTGGCCCCAACATGGGCCACATGTATCCGGGCACCATGAAGGAGGATTCCCATGCCCCCCATCCGCACCCTGCTGGCCGGGCTGGGTCTGGCCATGCTCGCGGCCACCGGCGCCCAGGCCCGCTCCCACCATTTCAATGTGCCCGAGCACCGCCCTCATGCCAATTCACCCTACGGGCATGTCCGCAATTACGAGGCCACGATGGACGAACACGACCCCCGCTACGTGGCAGCCGAGCAGAAATGCGAGACAAAAGGCGCCATGGGCGCGATCACCAGCGCCAACGGGGGCAGCGCGCAGATCTCGGCCGGGGGCAGCCATGTGCAGTTCTTCAGCCAGTGCATGGTGGAACTGGGTGCCTGGCAGACCCGTTACAGCAGCACTGTGGGCGGCAGCCTGAACCAGTAGCCCCCTGCCGCGAAAACCGCCCATGCGCCGGTCCGCCCACAAGGAACCGGGGGAACACCACCTTTTTTGCAAAAAGGCGGCATCCCGAAGTTTTTTACCGTCCGCGCCGGTTCCTTTCCGGCCCATGCGTTCAGTGGCCCGGTGGCGCCATGAATTCCGGCCCGACGGGGTCAGGGATGCAGCGGGTCAGGATGGCATCGATCTCACGCCGGTCTTCCGCACTGAGCTGCCAGCCGGTGGCATCCGCCACCGCCGCGATCTGGTCCGGGCGGCGCGCGCCCCACAGGGCAATGGTCGGCCCCTGGTCCAGCACCCAGCGAATCGCCAGCGCCAGCAGCGACTTGCCATGCCGTTCGCGCGCGAAGTCCTGCAGTTCCCGCACCGCCTGCAGGTAATGCGCAAAGCGGGGCGGCTGGAATTTGGGGTCGGCGCTGCGCAGGTCATCGGGGCCGAATTTCGTCTCCGCCGTCATCTTGCCCGACAGCAGCCCCCGGCACAGCGGCCCGTAGGCCAGGATGGCCAGGTCGTGCTGGCGGGCATAGGGCAGGATGTCGTGCTCCATCGCGCGTTCGAACAGGTTGTAGGGCGGCTGCACGGTGGACAGGGGGGCGAATTCCCGGAACGCCTCCATCTGCGCGATGGTGAAGTTGCTTACCCCCAGCGCCAGCACCTTGCCCTCACGCACCAGGTCTTCCAGCGTGCGGGCGGTTTCCTCCATCGGGATGGCGGAATCGGGCCAGTGCACCTGATACAGGTCGATGTAATCGGTGCGCAGGCGGCGCAGTGAATCCTCGATTTCCCGGCGGATGCGTGCCGCAGACGTATTGCGGAAAGGCTTGTGGTCCGCATTCCAGTCCAGCCCGACCTTGGTGGCAATCGCCACCCTGTCGCGCCGGCCGGCCACGGCCTGGCCCACGATTTCCTCCGAATGGCCAAAACCGTACACGGGCGCCGTATCGATCAGCGTGATGCCAAGATCCAGCGCTTCATGAATGGTGGCAACGGCCTGCCGGTCATCCGGCCCGCCCCACATCCACCCGCCAATGGCCCATGTGCCAAGGGCGATACGCGAGACGGGATGCCGGAGGCCACGGATGGTGGTGGTTTCCGTAACGGATGGCTGTGTCATGACTTCTCCCCTTAATTTCGTAACCGGTACGCGGGCATGGTGCGGGCCACGCCGGGGGACATGCTGCCACGCCCCGCGCGCATGACCACCCGCGCTGGCCTGGCTGCTGGCCTGCATGCGGCTCAACCCCCGCCCTCCAACACAAACCCCGTGCAGGCGTTGCGTTTTTTCTGCCCGAACCGGGCGCCGCCCCCTTCCTTACGGCCGGTACGCGCCGTATGGAGGGAACACGCCGCCTGCAATGGAGTGCCGATTTTGCGCAAGATAGCCCTTCTCGTTCCCCTGGCCTGCCTTGCCGCCTGTGCCCACGGGCCGGACAACCATGCATCCCGCGCCACCACCCCGGTGGCGCAGTACGCCACGGGGGCGGGGCCGCTGGCAGTCAACACCCATGTGCCGGATTTCGCCACCCGTAATTACGAACCCTTTACCCGGCAGGATGTCGTGGCCATAGCGCTGCGCGAATGGCGGCTGTTCGGCCAGCCGGTCAATGATGACGACCCTGAACTGCGCCTTGAGCCCACCACCCCCGTAACCAAGCCCGAGCGCACACCCGGCCTGTGGCAGCGCGTGGGGGAATACTGGTGGATCGGTCAGGACCCGCAGGAGAGCGAGTCCTCGTGGGACGGCAAGCATGACGCGGATGGCCACATAACCGATTTTGTCCATGATGGCCGCTATGCGTGGTCGGCGGCGTTCATTTCCTATGTCATGCGGGTGGCCGGGGCGAATGACCGCTTTGCCTATTCCCCCAACCACGCCACCTATATCAATGCCGCGGCAAGCGGGCAGGAAAAGGGGGTAAAGGCACGCAATCCCGCCCGGTACGCGCCAAAGCTGGGTGACCTGATCTGCGTGGGGCGCGGGGCCAGCAAGGCCGTGCGCTTCCGTGACCTGCCAACGGCGCAGGGCTTTCCCGCCCATTGCGGCTTCGTGGTGGCCGGCCCGCATGATGATGCGCCTTTCGGCCACGAAATCAGCATCATCGGCGGCAACATAGATGACGCGGTGGCCCTGACCCATGTGCCGGTGGGGCTGGACGGGCGCCTGTCCGACCGCAGGGGCAACAGCCTGGATTCCCGCTATCCGTGGTGCGCGGTGCTCCAGGTGCGCTACGATGCGGACAGTGAACCGCAGACGGACCGCTAGCCGCCCGCGGGGCATTCCCACACGCTGGCGTCAGCCGCGCGTGCAGGGCAGCCCGGATGCCTGCCAGCCCGCCAGCCTGCCCCGGCCACCGGCGGCATCCGGCGGGCCTTCAAACCCGTCAGCCACATTGAAGACGTTGTGATAGCCCGCGTCATAGGCCGCGTGTGCCGCGGCCATGCTGCGCGCGCCGGAGCGGCAGATGAAATAGACCTCATCCGTCTTGCCAATGCCCGCCTGCTCCAGCGTCTTCACGAAATCGGGGTTGACCTGGCCCGCCGGCGGCAGCTGCCAGCTGTCCAGCACCAGCGCCCTGCCCGCACCCGACAGGTCGGGCACGCCGATATGTTCCCATTCCATGGGGGTACGCACATCAACCAGCCAGGCATTGGGGCGGCTGCTGACGGCCTCCCATGTGGCGGTGGGCGAAATATCGTCAATCATCACTGGTTCCTTTCATCGGGAAAACCGGTTTAGGGATATGCCAAGCAATGCGCATTCCTGATAGTAGGGAATGCAACACACCCGGCATGGCCCCATGCCGCCTACTTCTGATCCAGACCAGCGAAGGTGCTGCCTTATGGCCGAAAGTGCAAATCCCGCCTCCTCCCTCTCACCGGACATGCCGGCCGCGATCGGCCATACGCCCCTGATCCGCCTGCGACGGGCATCGGAAGCAACGGGATGCGATATCTACGGCAAGGCGGAATTCATGAACCCCGGCGGCTCGGTCAAGGACCGCGCGGCGCTTGCCATCATCGACGACGCCGAGCGGCGGGGCACGCTCAGGCCCGGCGGCACGATCGTGGAAGGCACGGCGGGCAATACCGGAATCGGCCTGACACTGGTGGCCAATGCACGCGGCTACCGCTCCATCATCGTCATGCCCGAGACCCAGAGCCAGGAGAAGATCGACTTCCTGCGCATGATCGGCGCGGACCTGCGCCTGGTGCCGGCAAAGCCCTTCCGTGATCCGGGCAACTACGTGCATGTCTCGCGCCGTCTGGCGGAAGAGACGGGCGGCGTATGGGCCAACCAGTTCGACAACACCGCCAACCGCGAAGGCCACCGCCACACCACCGCCCCCGAAATCTGGGAACAGACGGGCGGGAAAATCGATGCCTTCACCTGTTCATGCGGCACGGGCGGGACGCTGGCGGGCGTGACACTGGGGCTGGAGGATGCAGCCTGCGGGGCCGGTGTCGCCCGCCCGCGCATCGTGCTGGCCGATCCGGAAGGGTCGGGCCTGTATGGCTGGGTCAAGTCGGGCGACCTGTCGGTCAGCGGGTCCTCCATCACCGAAGGCATCGGACAGTCCCGCGTGACCGGCAACCTGGAGGGGCTGCATTTCGATGATGCCGTGCGCATCCCCGATGCGGAGGCGCTGGAGCAGATCTACAGCCTGCTGATTGACGAAGGGCTGTCCGTTGGCGGGTCGGCGGGCATCAACATTGCCGCCGCCATCCGGGTTGCCCGCGCCATGGGGCCGGGGCACCGCATTGTCACCATCCTGTGCGATGGCGGGGCGCGCTATCAGTCCAAGCTGTTCAACCCCGCCTTCCTGCGGGAACGGAACCTGCCGGTTCCCCGCTGGCTGGCCTGACGCCACACGCCGGATGCGACCGGATTGCAACGGAGTGAAACACCTGCTGTTTCACGCCGTGCAGTGGTGTAGAGTGGTGGAATGAACCCACTGCCGCATATCCTGATCATTGATGATGACCGTGAGATCCGTGACCTGCTGGCACGGTTCCTGGAACGCAACGAATTGCGGGTCACCACGGCGCGTGACGGACACGAAGCCCGCCGCCGCTGGTCGGAAGGGCATTACCAGCTGGTCATCCTTGACCTCATGCTGCCCGGCGAGAGCGGGCTGGACATCTCGCGCTGGCTGCGCACGCAGGCCAACGTACCCATCGTGATGCTGACCGCGATGGGCGATGACACGGACCGGATCATCGGCCTGGAGCTGGGGGCGGATGATTACGTGCCCAAACCCTTCAACCCGCGTGAACTTCTGGCGCGCATCCGCGCCGTGCTGCGCCGGGCCAGCGACACGCCCGACCCGCGCAGCGTGCCGGTGCTGCATACGCTGCGCTTCGCGGGGTGGATGCTCGATACCGGGCGGCGGCGGCTGCTCAACCCCGACGGGGTCGAGGTCCCGCTGACCGGCGGCGAATACGACCTGCTGCTGGCCCTTCTGGAACGTGCGAACCGCGTGATGACGCGCGACATGCTGTTCGACCTGCTGCGCGGACGGCAGGCCGGCCCCTTCGACCGTGCGATCGACGTGGCGATAAGCCGCCTGCGCCGCAAGCTGGAAGATAACGGGCGCAATGCCCAGCTGATCAAGACCGTACGTGGCGGTGGCTATGTACTGGCGGCGGAAGTCGAGCGTCTCTGAGCGCACCATGCCCTCCGAATCCCGGCCCTCCTTCCTGTTCACGCCCGCCCCGCAGGCAGCCGAGGCCCCACCGGGCTGGTGGCAGCGCCTGATGCGGCGCCTGCTGCCCCAGTCCCTGGCGGCGCGTACCACGCTGCTGCTCATGGGGGGGCTGGGCGTGATACAGGTGGTCGGGCTGACCATCCATGCCATGGACCGCTTCGACTTTGACCAGCGCATGATCCATGAACAGGCCCGCAGCAAGGTTTTCACCTATTACCGCGCCATTGTTGAAACCGCGCCCGAGGACCGGGCACGCGAACTGGCGGCACTGCATCTGCCCGAAGGGGTCAGCATTACCCTGACCCCCGGCCCCGAACCCGACATGGTCAATGGCCTGGCGCTTGCCCCCCATCCCCAGCCCCACATGCACGGCCCCGATGACTGGAATGGCCGCCCGAACGGGGGCATGGGCGGCGGATTCGGCCCCGAGGGACACCACTTTGGCGAAGAGGGCGGCCCCGGCCCCAGGGGCTTCCGCTGGGGGGGCAGGCCCGGTGGACCGGACGGCCCCGGCGAGGGCGATGGCGGCATGGGGCCACTGCCCCAGTCGCTGCGGCCCGAGCAGGTCATGGTCTCACCCGGTACGGGGCGGCACCGCACGGTCGCCTTCCTGCTGCCCGATGAACGGCGCTGGGTCACGATCCATTACATCCTGCCCCGGCCCAGCCTGTTCCGTTCCCCCACCTTTCCCATAGCCTTCCTGATCATGACATGCGCGGGCGGGGTCCTGATCCTGTGGGGCGTGCGCCGGCTGATCGCCCCCGTCAGCACCCTTGCCGCCGCCGCCGAGGAACTGGGCCGCAACGTCAACGCGCCGCCCATGCCCGAAGACGGGCCGCGTGAAGTCGCCCGCGCCGCCCATGCCTTCAACACCATGGCGCACCGCATCCGCCGCTACCTGACCGATCGCACGCTCATGCTCACCGCGATCGGCCATGACCTGCGCACGCCCATCACGCGGCTGAAGCTGCGGGCGGAATTCGTCGAGGATGACGAGATGCGGGCCAGGATGCTCAGCGACCTGGATGAACTGGAGGCCATGGTGGCGGCCACACTGGCCTTTGGCCGCGATGCCTCCCAGCGTGAACCGATGGGCCAGGTCAACCTGACCGCCCTGCTGCAGACCATTGCCGATGAAACCACCGAGACCTGCCCCGCGCTGGAAGGCAAGGTCACGTTCTCGTCCGAAATGCCTGACGTGCTGGTGCGCGCCCGGCCGGTGGCGCTGAAGCGCGCATTGGGCAATCTGGTGAGCAATGCGGTCAAATATGCCGGGGGGGCCAGGATCATCCTGCTCCCCCCCCATCGTGGCGCGGGCGATGACGCGGATGAATACAGGGTCACCATCCTGATCGAGGATGAAGGCCCCGGCCTGCCGACCGAGGACCTGGAGCGCATGTTCGACCCGTTTGTCCGCGCCGAACAGAGCCGCAACCGCGAAACGGGGGGCACGGGGCTGGGACTGTCGATCTCACGCAACATCATATGGGGACTGGGTGGCGATATCCGGCTAGGCAACCGCCATACGCATGGACTACGTGTGACTGTCACACTTGTCTGCTAAGGTCCGATTCCAGTACGGACAATTCAGGATATAGCGCTCAATGCCGGACAGAACACACCGCTATCAGGTCTCGCTTCTATGGACCGGAAACGGCGGCAACGACGGGGCTTCCCGGCAGGCCCCCCAACGCAGCTACGAACTGCACTACCCCGGCAGGCCGGTCATAGACGGCTCGGCGGCGCCAGCCTTCCGCGGGGACGCACAGAAATGGAATCCCGAAAAACTGCTGCTTGGCGCGCTGTGCGCCGACCATCAACTCTGGTTCATCCATCTGTGCACGGCGATGGGAATCGGCATCCTTTCCTATGCCGACCATGCGGAGGCCCTTCTGGAGGAATTCGAGGATGGTTCCTTCTCCTTCACCCAGGTCATCCTGCGGCCCCACGCCGCCCTTTCCACCGCGCACGACATCCAGCAGGTGATCGACCTGCATCAGGATGCGGCCATGCGCAGCTGCATCGCGCGCTCGGTCAGCTTTCCCGTGCTGTGCGAGCCACGGGTAACAGGCGCGCAATAAGCGCTTGCCGCCAGCAGGTGACAGTGGCATTGCCCGATAATGCTTGATCGCCTGTACGCCCGCATCATTGGCCTGGCCGCCAGCCCGCATGCCGTCATCTGGCTGGCGGTCATCGCCTTTGCGGAAGCCAGCGTCTTCCCCCTGCCGCCCGACATCATGCTGGTGCCCATGGTGCTGACATGCAGGGCGCGCGCGTTCCGCCTTGCCGCCATCTGCACACTGGCCAGCGTGTGCGGGGCGGTTCTGGGGTGGTGCATCGGCGCATTCCTGCTGGAATATGCCGCCATGCCCATAGTGCGGTTCTATCATGCCGAACATACATTGCTGACATTGCAGGACCGCTTCCGCGAATGGGGCATCTGGATCATCCTGATCAAGGGACTGACCCCCATCCCGTTCAAATTCGTTACCATCGCCAGCGGGGCCGCGCATCTGCCGCTGGTGCCGTTCCTTATGGCCTGCGCCATTACGCGCGGGGCGCGGTTCTTCCTGCTGGCCGCGCTGCTGCGCCGCTTCGGCGCGCCAATCCAGGCCTTTATCGAACGCAGGCTGCCCCTGGTGGCGGGCATGGTGGCCGTGGCCATCATTGTCGGGATCGTGGCGCTCAGATACATCTGACAGGGTTCCCGCGCCCGGAGGCGGGGCATGCGGCAGTGTTCGGGCGGGACCGGGCGTGATATGACGGGTCCTGTCGTAAGTTTGTCCTGCGCGCGCCCCATGGCCCGGCAGGGCCGGGATGCCAATAGGTGGGAGAGCACAGTTCATGCCGCAGCAGGTTGCCGTCATTACCGGAGCGGGCGCGGGGATCGGCCGCGCCACCGCACGCACACTTGCCCGCGCCGGGTGCGATGTCGCCCTTGTCGGCCGCAACCGTGACCGGCTGGGGGATGCGGCGGCGGAACTGCGCGAGCTGAATGTACGCACCCATATCGTGTGCGTGGACGTGGCCGATGCCGCCGCCATGGACCAGGCGGCGGAGGACATTGAGGAAAAACTCGGCCCCATCACGCTATGGGTCAACTGTGCCGGGGCAAGCGTGACCGGACAGGTCGCGGCGCTGGAAGCCGATGAGATCCGCCGCGCCACGGATGTCACCTATCTTGGCACGGTCAACGGCACGCGGGCCGCCCTGACCCGCATGCGCCGGCGTGGCCATGGCACGATTGTCAACCTGGACCGGCTGGCCAGCCTGCGGCCGCCGCCACTGCAGGCGGTGGAAAATGGCGCCCGCGCGGCAGTCCGGGCCTTTTCCGAAAGCATCCGCCCCGAAATCCTGCATGATGGCGACCGGATCCATATCGCGCTGGTGCACCTGCCCGCCATCAACACCCCCCGCTTTTCATGGACGCGCAACCATACCGGCAAGCGCCTGAAACCGACGGGGCCGGTCTACGAGCCTGAAATCGCGGCCGAAGCCATCTGCCGCGCCGCCTTCAGCCAGCAGCGTGACATCTGGGTTGGCCTGTCTGGCGTACGCAACTGGATGCTGGCCACCTTCCTGCCCGGCCTGTCGGATAGCTGGCTGGCGGGCAAGGGCTATGCACGGCAGATGGAAAAGACGCCGGTTGAGGGGAATGAACCCGATGACCTGTACGAAACCGTACCCGGTGCCTATGCCGCCCACGGCCGCTTTGACATGGTTACACGCAAGGCCATGCCGCTGCTGCTGACCACACGCCATGCCCAGCTTGCCACGCTGATGGGGTTCGTGGGCGTGCTCCTGCTGGCGCTGCGCCGCAGGCGGGGATAACCCCGCGGCGACAGGCCCGGACCGGCCCTGCCCTGCCGGCTGCCCACATCATGTCCCGCCCCGTCATGGGGCGGCGCGCGCCCGTCCGGTCCCGTTCTCCTGATTTCCCTTATATAAGCTGACATTTTACCTGCCAGCAGGCAGCATCCCGCCCCCCGGCTTCAGGGGGCGGAAGACAGCCCGCCGACACAGTATCGGCGCGGCGGCCGGAACCGGCCACCGGATTATGGCCGGTACTTTTCCCCAAAAAACAGCATCGATCATGCCGCTGGAGAATGCATGCCCGCATTTTGCGAGCAGCATTGCGATGAATTGTTACATATGTTACCGATCGAAATGTTTTGATATAAATTGCAATTTAAAGGCAGGATAAATGACTGACTATGCAAGCATCGGCGATTCTTCTGGTAACAAGATAGAGACAAGCTATTCAACCCTGAATAACTATACGGTATCTGGAAGCAACCATTTTGTTTCTGCCAGCACGGAACAGGGAATAGATCACAATACCATTTCAGTAACACCTGATTCACAGGGCACCAGTACCAGCACAGGACCAACACCCAGCAGCTATACGTTCCAGAGCGTTGACAACCAGGGCGGCCTGCAGGTCACTGCCGATATCAACGGTACCATGACCGATATGGGCATCTACCAGCAGATCGGCTTTTCCAACACCGATGCCATGTGGCTGTCAGACGGCTCAACCGGCGCATGCTACCTGCTGTCCGCAACGCCCCTTACCCCCAATGCCGATGGTTCCTATAACAGCGTAACGCTGGGCGCGAACGGAACACAGGGCAATTTTGTCGGGGGCACCACCGCCTGCTTTGTGGACGGGACCCTCATCCGTACACCCGCAGGTGACGTTCCGGTGGAAACGCTGATGGCGGGCGACAGGGTTGTGACCGCATCGGGCGCCATCCGGCCTGTCCGCTGGGTTGGGCAGAGCCTGCTCCACTGCGCCGCGCGCGCCAGCGGCACCCATGAAAGCTGGCCCGTGCGCATCGCGGCCCACGCCTTCGCGCCCGGCCGGCCCGAACGCGACCTGCTGGTCTCGCCCGGTCATGGCATTGCCGTCACGGTCATGGATGAAGTGCTGGTACCCGCTTTCCAGCTGGTCAATGGCACAACCATTACACAGGTACCGTGCGACAGGGTCAGTTACCGCCATATCGAACTGGACAGTCATGACCTGCTGATTTCCAATGGCCTGCCCAGCGAAAGCTATATGGATGTCGGCAATCGCGCCGCCTTTGCCATCGGCTTCGGGCGGGTTGACCCCGAACGCACGCCCGCTACGCTTGCGGACTATGCCCGCCCCTTCATTGACGGTGGCCCGGTCATTGACGCCATCCGCAGCCGCCTGACCGCGCGGGCGCAGGCCATGGGCTGGAAATGGGCGGAGCACGACATGGACCCGCATCTGGTGGTTGACGGCCGGCGGATCGATGCCACCCGTGTGGAGGGTGGCGTGCAGTTCCGCTTTCCCGCCACGGCGCACAGCGCCTGCCTGGTTTCAGAGACCTTCGTCCCCGCCAACGGGTCGGACTGTCATGATCACCGCACGCTGGGCCTTTCGGTCAGCGGCCTGTATGTCCATGACGGCCTGCATGCTGAAACACGGATTGACCTTGATCACGCCGCGCTTGCCCCCGGCTTCCATTCCGAGGAAGCGAATGACGGCGTGCACTGGCGCTGGACACGGGGCACCCTGACGCTGTCCCCCAGCCTGTGGGCGGAATGCGCCACGGATGTGATGCTGCGCATTGACTGCACCTATACGATGCGGCGCTGGATGGCGCCCGCCGGAACGGTGGAAACAGGCATCGCACACGTAGCCTGAGCGCATCCCCCC
>ERZ746981.394-NODE-394-length-15623-cov-903.277821_pt1 | contig 15623 bp, 15 predicted proteins | sample MGYA00374948_ERZ746981 | MGnify/ENA primary metagenome ERZ746981 (study PRJEB28757, sample SAMN06711160) | food metagenome | host: microorganism | place: China:Harbin | collected 2017-01-30 | study: EMG produced TPA metagenomics assembly of the Analysis of...
AGGCTCATAACCTGAAGGCCGCAGGTTCAAATCCTGCCCCCGCAACCATGATTAAGTCTTTGATCGGACACATAAAAAGCCACCCTTTGGGGTGGCTTTTTTGTTGCTCGGAAAAAGGCGCAGGATGCGTATAGGATGCAAACGGGAGTCGTAGTGGGGCGTAAACGGCCCACGAAATCGAAGATTCACGATTGCGTGATGCCAGGTGGGTGTATCACCGGGAGCGACTTCGGGAGGCAACCGCTCTCACTATGTCGACTCATACGGCAGGCTGCTGCCGGGCCAGGATCATCCCTGATACTTCCGCGAAATCTCGGGCCCCTAAGGTGCCGTGACACCGGGAATTCCCTCCTTTTTCGCTGCCCGGATGAAAGCACGATCGAATGTCTTCAGGCCACTACAGGTCTGGGCAGCCGAGAGGTGAAGCGCATCCGCAAAGTCCATGCCTTCGGAGGCCCAGTCGAGGGCGCGGGCGACGATTTCTGCGTCTTCGAGCGTCACGTCCGGCAACCCGGCGAACTGCCGCAGGGCGGACGTAACGTCCTTCTTCGGCAGACCGTAAGCGCGCCGTAGCACCCACTCGCATTCCAGAATAACCGTCCGGGGAACGAAAATCGCATTCCGGTCAATCAGGGCGCGCGCACGCCGGGCCTGTTCTGGATCATCCCCAGTCAGGTAACGCACGACGACATTAGTATCGATCGCGCGCATGTCGGTCTCTGACTTCCTCGGTGATCGCGGCGTCCATCTCTTCCAACGACTTCGCGTTCCCGCTGACGGCCAACATGCCGAAGACATCCTCGGGACGGGTTGACTGAAAAATGGCAGCATCCGGCCTGAGCACTATCCCTGCGTCGCTCTCTTCCACCACCAGCCGTGTTCCCGCGGACCAGTGGCGCGCTTCCCGAAGAGCCTTTGGCAGGATCACCTGCCCTTTTGTTGATACGGTCGTCGTCATCGGTCTGGCCACCATGCCATTCCTCTCTGAAAGTAAGACGGGGGTAAGATAACGCGCGGCGATGCGGACTTCAATGCCGATACGAGGGAGTGATAACGATTCCGGTCGCTGTCCTGACTGTGCCTTGACCGGAAACCCGTGGCTCGTTCATCCTGACTTCATTATGGAAATTCTGACCTACGCGGGCTTCGATCCAGGCAAATGGCGCAAGAAATTCGACAAGCTGGTCGAGGCGATCGGGCGTGACGATTTCCGCAGCGCCGACCTGAAAAAGCTCTCGCCCACGCCATATTACCGCGTGAAGCTGGACGATGCGAGCCGGGTGCTCGTGCGCTTCGTGCGGCACCGGGAGCGCACGGTCTGTCTCGCGCTCGAAATCATCGATCATCATGCCTATGACGCATCGCGTTTTCTCCGTGGCGCCCGGATCGACGAGACTAGGATTGAGGAGGCGACACCCGCGCGAATTCGCGACGACGCGGAGCCGGTACGCTATCTGCATCCGGGCCGGACCACGTTTCACATGCTCGACAAGCCGTTATCGTTCGATGACGCGCAGGAAGTGATCTTCCACCAGCCAGCGCCGCTGATCATCGTCGGGGCGGCCGGCTCGGGCAAGACCGCGCTCACCCTTGAGAAGCTGCGCCAGGCGGAAGGCGAGGTCCTCTATGTCACGCTCTCGCCGTGGCTGGCGGGCAATGCCCGCGATCTTTACCACGCCCATGGCTACGGGAACGAGGCTCAGGACGCCCACTTCCTCTCATTCCGGGCTTTCCTGGAAACCCTGCGTGTGCCGTCGGGCCGCGAGGTCGATTTCACGGCATTCCAGGGCTGGTTCACGCGGCACAAGCAACATTACCGCTTTACCGACGCGCACCCCTGCTTCGAGGAGTTCCGCGGCGTGATCGGGAGCCGTCCGGATGGCGTCCTGAGCCGGGAGGACTATCTGGCGCTCGGGCCGAAGCAGTCGATCTACGAACCGGACCAGCGCGGTGCGATCCACGACCTGTTCGGGAAATACCGGGCGTGGCTGCAAGACAATGATTTGTTCGACAGCAATCTGATCGCTCATGAATGGCGGGCACTTGCCGAACCACGCTATGATTTTGTCGTCATCGACGAAGTACAGGACCTGACCAGCGCCCAGCTGGCGCTCATTCTGCGGACGCTCAAGACGCCGGGACATTTCCTGTTGTGCGGGGATTCCAATCAGATCGTTCACCCGAACTTCTTTTCATGGAGCGCCGTCAAAACTCTGTTCTGGACCGATCCGGCGCTCGCAGAGCGGCAGAAACTTGCCGTCCTGGACGTCAATTATCGCAATACGAGCGAGATCACGCGGGTCGCGAACGCGCTCCTCAAGATCAAGCAGGCCCGCTTCGGGTCGGTTGACCGCGAGAGCAACCATCTGGTCCGCTCCGTGGCCGAGAGCGCTGGAGAGGCACGGCTCCTGCCTGACAAGGACGCTGTCCTGAGGGATCTCGATGCGCGCACGCGCGGGTCGGCACAATTCGCTGTGCTCGTGCTGCGTGATGAGGACAAGGCCGCGGCGCGCGCCGTGTTCCACACCCCTCTGGTCTTTTCGGTGCATGAAGCCAAGGGGCTGGAATACCCCAACATCATTCTCTACCGTTTTATTTCGGGACAGCGGGCCGCGTTCGCCGAAATCTGCGACGGCGTTGACGCGGCGGCGCTTGAGCGGGAGACACTCGATTACCGTCGGGCGAAGGACAAGCACGACCGCTCTCTCGAACTGTGGAAATTCTACGTCAACGCGCTGTATGTCGCGATCACCCGTGCTGTCGAACGGCTGTATCTGGTGGAGGGCGACCAGGGGCACCCGCTTCTGCGTCTGCTCGATATTCGGGCGCAAGGCGACGCACTCGACATGCAGGCTGCGAAATCCAGCCGAGAGGACTGGGAACGCGAGGCTCGACGGCTTGCGCTTCAAGGCAAGCAGGAGCAGGCGAGTGCTATTCGGAACAATATCCTCAAGGATCGGCCTGTGCCGTGGCCGGTCTGGAACGAGGAATTACTGAACGCAACGATGCGGCAGGCCTATGACCCGAAGCAGGTGTCTACCAAGCCCCGCCAATTGCTGATGGATTTCGCGGTGTGGCACTATCTCGAGAATCATGTCGAGGCGCTCGCTGTTCAGGGCTGGCCGAACGCCAGGCAATTTCTGCGCAAATGGTATTACGGCGAACCGGATCGAACGCGGCAGTCGCTGCAGACGCGGTATTTCGGCGCTTATGGAAAGAACGTGAAAGACGTTCTGTTCCAGTGCGATCAGTATGGCGTGGATCATCGCAATGTCGCCGACGCGACGCCGCTCATGTTCGCGGCGGATGCCGGCAACGTACCTTTGGTCGAGGCGCTGCTTGATCGCGGCGCGGACGTCGCCCAGCGCGACCTGTTCGGCCACACCGCGCAATCCTATGCATTGGCCCGCGCGGCCCGGGATTCCGCCTATGCCCAGGGACCCTTCGCAGAAATTTATGGGCATGTCGCGCTTCCCGAGATCGACGTGGAGGTGGACGGGCGCCTGGTCCGGATCGGTGCGCATCAGGGGGAATATCTCCTGTTCCAGTTGATGATGGCCGGGCTGAAGACGCTGGCCTCGTGGATGTATAATGGAGCCCCCCGCGGCATGACGTTGCGCGCGGGATTTGATGCCGCGTATCTGATGCGCAATATCGAGTACTTCCCGCGCGCGATCTGGCGTGAGGACCGGCGTAAACGCGTCTACTTCAATGGCGTCTTGGCCCGTGCCGAAGTCAACAGCAGTTACGCGCCGGCCCGAAAACTGTGGAGGCGGACGCGGACAGGAAATTATCTGCCCAATCCGGCCCTGCGTCTGCGCGTGCGAACGCGCGCCGGAGAGGAGCAATGGCAACCGATCTATCAGGTGCTCAATCTCGTGATGATTGAACAGGGTAACGGGAATGGACTGGGCCGGCTTACCCAAGCGTATCGCAGCGCGATGAAAGAAGCTGGAATCGAGGCCAGCCCGTTCCCTCCGGAACTTCTTCAACTCGATCGGCTGAGGGCCGGGCTTGATGATTTGAAATAGACTATACTGATCGTTCGCCTGTAGCTGTTTCACGTCCTGGAGAAGATAACACCCACTGTCCGGATTTCCTCTCCCGGGGGTGGTTCGCGTGTGTGGAGCGGGTTTAGAGGGCGAGGGAAGGGGAGGGGTTCGCGACGGATTTCGAGGCGGGGAGAGAGTCTTCCTGCCGTCCGTCGTGGAGTTTCCTGCCATGGCAAGCGCCATTCAGAAAATCAGTCTCAGTTCTTCCCGGGATATCCCGTTTAGCAAGTTGGTGCTGTCCCAGTCCAATGTCCGCCGCATCAAGGCGGGCCAGTCGATCGAGGAACTGGCGGCGGACATCGAACGCCGCGGCTTGCTCCAGGGCCTGAATGTTCGCCCGGTCGTCGATGACGCGGGCACCGAGACCGGCATGTTCGAGGTGCCGGCGGGCGGACGCCGCTTTCGCGCTCTGGAACTGCTGGTCAAGCAGAAGAAGTTGACCAAGACCGCGCCCATCCCGTGCGTGGTACGCGAGGCCGGATCGCCCATTCTGGCCGAAGACGACTCCCTGGCGGAAAATACGCAACGGGCGCCGCTCCATCCTCTCGACCAGTTCCGGGCCTTCCGTACGTTGCTGGAAAAGGGTCTGTCGGAGGAAGAAATCGCCGCCGCGTTCTTCGTGCCGGTCACGGTCGTCAAGCAGCGTTTGCGCCTGATGACGGTATCGGAGGCCCTGCTGTCCGTCTATGAAGAAGACGGCATGCGGCTGGAACAACTGGTTGCCTTCTCAATCAGTGACGACCACGCACGGCAGGAGCAGGTCTGGGAAATCCTGTCACAGAGCCATAACCGCGAGCCCTATCTGATCCGCCGGATGCTGACCGAAAAAACCGTCCGGGCGTCCGACGCGCGCGCCCGTTTCGTCGGCGTGGACACCTACATTGCCGCCGGTGGCCATGTCATGCGCGATCTGTTCGAGACCGATGACGGCGGGTGGCTCGATGATCCCGCGTTGCTCGACCGGCTGGTGCTGGACAAGCTCGGCGCAGTGGCCGAGGAGATTCGCGCCGAGGGCTGGAAATGGGTCGAAACCGCGCGCTCCTTTCCCTGGGGCCATACCCGTGACTTTCATGAGATCGAAGGCACGACGACCCCGCTCTCGGAAGACGAGATGGTCAGCATGCACGCCCTGCGCGCTGAACAGGAAGTGCTCGAGGCGGAGTATGCCGATGCCGACGAATTTCCCGAAACGGTCGATACGCGGCTCGGCGAGATCGAGCAGGCGCTTGAGGCTTTTGAAGAGCGCCCGCAGGTCTATGCGCCGGAGGACAGGGCGATCGCCGGTGTGTTCGTCAGTCTCGATACGTATGGAACGCTGCTGATCGAGCGGGGGTTTGTCCGTCCTGAGGATATGCCGACGGCGCCGGAGGAGACGACGGACGACAGCGCGACCGGGTATGCCGGTCCTCTCCCGGACGGGGAGGCGTTCGGGGATGACGACCAGACTGCCGGATCGGACGTAACGGCTGCCGACGAGGAGGAAGAGGATACCGGCAAGCCGCTGTCGGATCGTCTCGTGACCGAGTTGACCGCCTGGCGGACGCTCGCCCTGCGCGACGCGTTCGCGGCCAATCCGCACGTGGCTCTGACCGAGCTGCTGCACACCCTGGTTCGCGATCTATATTGGCAGAGCGCGGGGGCAGATTGCCTCGAAGCCTATGTCCGGGAGATTTCGCTCCCGGCCCACGCGCCTGATATGCCAGGCAGCGTACCGGCGCACGCGCTCCGTCAGCGCAACGAGGGCTGGAAGCAGGACCTGCCGCAGGATGACGAGGCACTCTGGCAATGGCTGGACCGGCTGGACGACACCAGTCGCATGGCGCTGCTGGCGCACTGCCTGTCGTTCGGGCTGAACGCGCAATATGAGCGCATGCCGCCTTATGGCGCGGTGTCCCAGCGCAGCGTCTCCGAACGGCTGGCGCGCGCCGACCGGCTGGCGACGATCCTTCGGCTCGACCTTGCCGAAGCGGGCTGGCAGCCGACGGTAGAGAACTATCTTGGCCGGGTGACCAAAGCGCGGATCCTCGAAGCCGTGCGCGAGGCGCGGGGCGATGAAGCGGCTGAACGGATCGCCCATCTCAAGAAAGGGGACATGGCGCGAGAGGCCGAGCGGCTGCTCGACGGTTCAGGCTGGTTGCCCGAGGCGATCCGCACCGCGCCCCCGGTCGATGAACCGATTGACGTGCCGGTGGCTGAGATCGCCGCCGAATAACGCTTCACATCCCTGTCTCCCCTGAACGTCGAACGGCCCGGCCCGCGTGTCTTGCGCGGGTCGTGGTCTCGCGCGTCTCCAACAATGGAGAAAATCAATGTCGCACTTCAGCCTTTTCGTAACGGGTGACGATGTCGCGGAGCGACTCGCCCCGTTCCAGGAAAACAACATGGGCACGTGTCCACCAGAATATCTGACGTTTCACGACGAGCACGATATATGTCTGCAACGTTGGGAAGAAGAGGATCGTGACGGCGTTCCCTTCAAAGAGCGCTTCGCGAGCTTCGAAGCATTCGTCGAGAATGAGTTCGGCTACCAACGCAACCATGACACCAGCCGCTATGGCTATACGGCAAATCCCAATGCCAAGTGGGACTGGTATCAGATTGGCGGTCGCTGGTCCGGACGACTCATGCTCTGCCAGCACGCGGAAGCTGATTATGAGGCCATACGGCGCTCTGGCGCCAATCGGGCGTTCGTTGATTCGGCCTGGCGCAGCGATATCGACTTCCCGGCGATGGAGGAGGCTCTGTACGCCCAGGCTCTCGCCACGTGGCGCCGGACCCATGATACCACGCTGGGTGTCATGTCGCTCGAATCCCTGCGTGCCATCAGAAAATGGGACGATGTAAAAGCCGATATGAAGATAGCCGACGTGAGCATCCAGAACGTGCGTACCGCCTATTGGGGGCAAAAGGGCATATCGGAATTGCGAGATGCCCTGCTCAAAGAGCATCTCTGGGGCTGGGATACGTCACCCGACGACATTGCCGCCATGTTGTCCCTGGCGCCGGAAGACTACGCTGCAGGCCAGGCGCGACAACGCTGGTTGCCCTTCGCACTTCTCGACGGGGACGAATGGATCGAAAAGGGCACGATGGGCATGTTTGGCATGACCGTTGATGAAACAGACGACGAGACCTGGGTGGCCACCGTCCGTGACAGGATCCTCGGTCTTCCCGAAGACACGCAGATCACTGTCGTCGACTGCCATATCTGAGGGGGCCGATCATGAACGGAATCAATGACACCACACCAGGACCGTACGCGGCTCGATGGGAACGCCATGAGGCGGCACGACGTGCCGCAGCCATGCAGAACCGTCGGATCGTCTTCGATACGCTCACACGAGCTGACATCGAGAGCATCACGGTCTCCTTTAACGGCGAAGGCGATAGCGGTCAGGTCGAAGATATCGCCGTGTTACCGGAAGAGCGCATAGGCGTGCTGGACACGTCGGCGAACATGACGACCGTGCCGTGGCCGGGTTGCGACCTTATATCGGAGCCGCGCCCGCTGCGCGATCTTGTCGAGGACGTCTGCTACGCTGCTCTGTCCGAGACCCATGGCGGGTGGGAAAACAACGACGGAGCGTATGGCGAATTTACGTTCGACGTGGCAGAGCGCGAGATTACCCTGGAATTCAACGAACGCTACGTAGCCACCGAATATTATGAGCATAGCTGGACGGAGGACGCAGACCATGGCACATAGTTATCACCACGCGCTCTCCTCGGTGAAGCAGTGGGGCGGGACGGTCGACGACTTCCTGTTCCTGCATACATGGATGGACGAATCAAAGACTATATCTTGTGATTTCCGACATCGTGCCCTGCGGCACCATGCCTCCGGAGTATTTCTTGCCGAGAGACTTTTCGGCGCTACACTGACGCTTTCTACCGGGCGCGTCGTGCCGACCCGTCTGATTGCCGAACAGCATGTGCGCGAGGATTTCGGCTTCATTCCAAGCTTCGTTGACTGGATGAAGGAAATCCGGCCCCAACCCTGGATGGGACGGGCGCAGCCCATCCATCGCGATGTTGACCCATTCTTGATAGATCCGCGTTTGTAAACAGGTTTTGTAAGACAGGTGCAGCGGCTTCCGGAAACCGGAAGCCGCTTTTTTCACGTCCGGAGCGGCCGTGAAGAAGGGAGAGGGCGGCTTCGCCTCGGATGCCGAATGTCCGGCGAAGAGGAGAGTTTTCATGTCCAGCATCCTGTCTTCCGCCCGTCCCGCTTCGGGGTTCCGCGTCGATCCGTCCCGAGGGGATCGCGATGCCCGCGTGTCCTCGGAGTGGTTTTCCCGCCCCGATGACGAGCGCTACCTGTCCCTGGCCGATCTGCATGCGGCGACGTTGGCGCGTGCGGAGCGTGCCACCGCCCGCACGGTGGAAAGTCGTGCCATCCGCGTCGAGGCCAGCCGCGATAATGTGGAACGCCTGACCCTGACGGTGCCGGGCCAGTCGGCCCCCATCGCGCCGACACACTGGTCCTTCGGTCAGTTGTCGAGCCTGGTCGGCGCGCCGTCTTCCTATCTGCGCACGCTGCCGGCACCGTTGGCGGCGATCAACCTGCAGCACGGACTGCTGTCGCATCGCGCCGAGCTGGTGAAAACCTATGAAACGGACGACGACCGCATCGAACTGCGCGCGGTGACCGGCCCGGATTACGGGCGCGTGCTCGACCATGAAGTCGTGGCCGCAATTCGCAAAATTGCAGGTGACGGCACTGGAGATACCGCGTGGAAGGTGCCGGGCTGCATCGACTGGTCCAGCATGGTGCATAATCCCCATGTCGACATTACCAAGGAAACGACGACGCTCTATGCGTCTGATCGCGACGTGTTTGTGTTTTTGACCGACGACACCCACCCGATCGAAGCAGGGCGGTTGCCGAACGGTGAGCCTGATCTGTATTTTCGTGGGTTCTACGCATGGAATTCCGAGGTCGGTAGCAAGAGCCTTGGCATTGCGTCGTTTTACCTGCGCGGCGTGTGCCAGAACCGCATGATCTGGGGCCGCCAGAATTTCGAGCAGATCACCATCCGACACAGCAAGTTCGCGCCATCGCGCTTCGTGCATCAGGCTGCCCCAGCCCTGCGGAATTTCGCCAATGCCAGCCCGTCCTCTTTCATTTCCGGCATTCAGGCGGCGCGCAAGACGATTGTCGCGCGCGACGATGACGATCGCGAGAGTTTTCTGCGCCGTCGTGGTTTTTCGAAGCCGGAAACGGCAAGGATTATCGAAACCGTGCTGCGGGAGGAGCAGAAGAAACCTGAGACGATCTATGATTTCGTGCAGGGCATCACCGCGCTGGCCCGCACGAAAGCCAATCAGGATGTGCGGCTCGATCTGGAAGGCAAGGCCCGGCAACTGATGGAGAAGGTCGGATGACGAACCTGCTGTCGGCTCGAAGGTCGATCAGGAAGGGGGCGGCGGAGCATTTCCGCCGCCTTTCTTTGGTTCGGCGGTCAGCCGTTCAGACTGTCCTTCAGAGCTTTCGCAGGCGTGAAGGTCAGCTTGCGCGAGGCGGCGATCGTGATCGTCGCCCCCGTGGCGGGGTTGCGGCCTTCGCGGGCGGGCATATCCTTGGTCTTGAACTTGCCCAGGTCGGGAATCGTCACCTCATCGCCCGCCTTGGCGGCGTCGGTGACAGCGGCGACCAGTGCGTCGACGGCCTTGCGGGCGTCGGCCTTGGAGAGGTCTGCGGCGCTGGCGATATAATCGACCAGTTCGGTAATCTTCATGCGAAATCCTTTTCAAGGGCGGGCCATGGGCCGCCTTGTCTGCCGTTACCGGCAGATTATGGCGGTATCAAGCCTGTCGGGAGGGTCACATGAGCGGTCATGGCCGAGAGGATGCTGGCGATCTGGCCCGGCGACTGGCGGAGAATGCGGAGGCGGTCTGCCGTCATTATCTCTCCGCCGGGCGACGGCATGGCAATTACTGGCTCGTCGGCGATGTGCGTAACACGCCCGGACGCTCGCTTTATGTGCGACTCCATGGTCCCTCGGAAGGACGGGGAGCGGCAGGCCGCTGGACCGATTCAGCGACCGGGCAGTATGGCGATCTGCTCGATCTGATCCGCGAATGCCTCGGGCTGCTGGAGTTTCGCGATGTCGCCGATGAGGCACGGGCGTTCCTGAGCCTGCCCTTGCCTGAACGGTGGCCGGTGGCGGTTGTCGATCGTCCGACTGGCGACCGTGGTCCCGCCGGGTATACGGAAGCCGCCCGCCGGCTCTGGTCGATGACCCGTCCTCTCGCTGGCACCGTAGGTGCTGCTTATCTGCGCCGTCGCGATCTGAAGGCGCTGGACGGGATCTCCTCGCTTCGCTTCCACCCGACCTGCTGGTATCGCCCGGACGACGATGGCCCGACCGAGACCTGGCCGGCGCTGATCGCGGCTGTCACCGACCTCGACGGCACGCTGACCGGCGTCCATCGCACCTGGCTCGCGCCGGACGGACGCGGCAAGGCGCCGGTCGATGTGCCGCGCCGGGCTTTGGGCGACCTGCTTGGACACGCCGTGCGCTTCGGTGTTGCGTCCGACGTGCTGGCCGCCGGTGAAGGCATCGAGACGGTCCTGTCGCTCCGGCAGGTCCTGCCCGGTCTGTCGTCGGCCGCCTGCCTGTCCTCGGCCCATCTCGCCGCCATGACGTTTCCGCCGCTGCTGCGCCGTCTCTATGTCGTGCGCGATGACGATCCGGCCGGAAACCATGCGTTGAACGCACTTGAAGAGCGCACCCGGGCCGCCGGGCTGGAACTCATTGCCCTGTCCCCACGTCTGGCGGATTTCAACGATGATCTCCGTCACCTCGGTCCCGCTGCACTGCGGGCGATCCTGCATCCTCAGCTTGCACCGCCGGACGTCGCGCGGTTTCTGGAGGCGGCACACATCTGAGAGCGGGCCGCGAAGGAAGCGTGGGTTTCATCTGTCCCGACGGGGTCGGGGCCTCTGCCGGGGCGGGATGTCGCGCCCACGGCCTTTCAGAGAGGGGAGCGGGCGTCAGCCGGGCCGGGCCTTCAATGGCGTGCGGCGGCTATTTTCCGCCGCGCGCTCCCTCTGGGACCGCGCTTTGCATCGCGAAGCAAAATAGCCGCCGCCCTGCCATCCTCCGCGTTGCTCCGGCCGCGCGCGAGCGCGCGGTTCCGGCCCGTCCCTGGTCTGCCGCTATCCGCCCCCGGAAAGGCCGCGATGGGCGCGGCCCGTATCCCGGAGGAGAGACCCATGACCCGCGCGACAGACGATTTCGAACCCGTGCATGCCGCATCCGCAACCGCCCATGTGCTGACCGAACTCCAGACTTATGGCTTCCGTCCATTCGAGGACGAGCCGGATTCGCGGCCGTTGCCAGAGGCGGAGCGTATCGGTGGTGCCGTGGCAGACATCTTTGACGCCATCGCAGCCACATTGACGGACACGCGGCTGGAACCCGACCTCGAAGAGCTTCTCTGGTCGGCGGTCAATATCTTCCATCGCATGGTCGGCCAGGTGGAGCGTGAACTCGATCGTAACGAGCAGGCGCAGAAGCGCGGCCAGCAGGAGCAGGACGGCAGCGAGATCCGCTCGGTGGAACTGGAGCGGCTGATCGCGCAGGGGCTGACCCTGCTGGAACGACGGAACGCCTACGAGATCTTCCGCGACGAGGCGAAGGAGCAGTTCGAACGTCTGACGATGAGCGCGTGGCGTCCGAAGGTCGGCTCGCTGGTGTCACGCCGCACGATGACGGCCTCCATGATCGACAGCCGCGACTTCCTCAACGCCCGCCGCAAATCCGAGGGCGAGTTGCTGGTGCCGTCCGGCCCGAAGGTCGTCGTGACCGGCGGCCTCGACTTCAATGATCATAACCTGATCTGGGACCGGTTGGACAAGGTGAGGGCGAAGCATCCCGACATGGTGCTGCTGCACGGTGGCTCGCCAAAAGGCGCCGAGTTCATTGCCTCTCGCTGGGCCGATCACCGCGAGATCGCGCAGATCGCCTTCAAGCCGGACTGGACGCGCCACAAAAAGGCTGCCCCCTTCCGCCGCAACGACGCCATGCTCGACACGATGCCGATCGGGGTCATCGTCTTTCCTGGCACTGGCATTCAGGAGAATCTGGCCGACAAGGCCAAACGCCTCGGCATCCCGGTCTGGACGTTCGGCGGCGCGTGAGCGCCGTCAAACCGCCAGGCGAGGCTGAGCAGTCGCTCTCACGCCTGACGCTGAGAGATCGCGCACGTAATCGCTCGGGTTGCTGTAGCGGCCGGTGCTGACCTCGACCTCGACCCATTCCTTTCTGGGATCGGGCAGAGAGACGTCTCACGGCCATAACTTCGATCAGATCGTGCGTACAGACCGTCATCCGATTGGCGGATGACGGTACAAAATTGATGGCGAAATTTTCTTCACCGGGATGATACGCTCACCTAAAATGTAATCCGGCTTTGCAAAGTGAAAGAATCAAGGGGGGTAAGGATATGGAAACTGTATTGGCAGACCAGGAAACCGTTGCGCAACCCCATGATACGGTTCTCGAATGTGTCGAGAAGACAGAGAAAATCAAAGCGTTTGTGCCGCTGGCTCTTGTCGTGCTGTGCGTTGCTCCGCCGGTTCTTGGGAATCTGGTTCATTTTCGACTTGGGAGTGCGCTTGTTAATGGTGTTGTCTGTTTTCTGATCGCGGGTCTTTTGATCAAAGGTGTCAACAGGTTCGTGCTCGCCCCTTTTCAGACGTTTCGGTACAAGGGGGCAGCTGAACAGCTGGCGAGAGAAATTCAATCCAGCGATCAGATGGTTTTGCAGAAGAGGATATGGTGGGAGGACACGCCCGGCGCGTTGGCGATTACGCGGCAAGGTCAGCTCGTCATCATGGATCAGAATAGCCGATATCAGAGACTTTATCTTCGACCGGACCAGATTGTCGGCGTGAGCGTGGAGCGTGAGGCGACGCATGTGACCGATACGCGCCACGGTGGCCGTTTCACGGTCGGTGGTCTGTCCCGTGGCGGATTGTTCGGCGGATACACGTTTGGTGGACGGTCCCGCTCGACGACACGCACCGTCGAGACGGCATTTCTGGAAATCCAGTATCAGCTGGATCGCAATGGCGTCACCTATATCACCGTCGTGCCGTTCGGTACCGCGCGACGCGACGCGGAGGCCCTTCGCACGACGATCGCGCGCCTGGCGCAGAACGTGTAAACCGGCTCCTTGTCAGGGCGCGCTACGCCGAAGCCTCGCCCGGCTCGATCTGGCGGGGTGGTGCGCGTGGCCTTCCGGGGCCAGCCGTGGCGCGCCAGAGTGCGGGGGCTCATACCTGTCGCGGCAATATAGCGGTCCCGCGCCCGATGAACGGATGGTCCGTCAGCACGGCAACGGGGCCGTCCCTCCCGCCGAATGCGTCGATACCAGCGGTCGGTTGCCAATCATCCCGTGCCGAGAGAGGCGGCACACAGGCGCGTCCTGCAACTCCGGCGTGTCCGTTCTGCCCAGCGGTGCTCCTGCCGGGCGTGACAGGGAGGGTTCGCCGCCTGTCTCACGTCCGGCCCGCCATCGGAGCGGATGTTGCCTTCCTGTCTCTCCCGGGGCTGCCGGGTCCGCACACCATGGCCTCTGTCGGATGGCTGATCTAGCCGAAGGACGGCGATGCCTCGATCGGCTGGCCGCAACGGCGTTCCAGAACTTTCTTCCCCTGACGGCTGCGCCGTCATTCCTCGCGCAACAAGAAAGTTCCGGCCCTGCCGTCCTCCGCTGCGCTGCGGCCCTGAAGGGTGCTCTGCCGCTCGCCTCCGGCTGGTCGATCGCCATCGAGGCCACGGTGGTCGCGGCCCGATACCAGCAAGGAGATACGAAAATGGCGAACATTGGTTCCTTCAAGAAGGCGGGCGAGGGTTTCGAAGGCGAGATCGTCACCCTGGCACTCCAGGCCCGCAACGTCCGCCTGGTGCCCGAAACCAACCGGAGCAACGACAACGCTCCCAACTATCGTGTGTATCTCGGCAGGGTTGAGTTAGGCGCCTGCTGGCAGAAACGCTCCAGCGAGGGGCGGAATTACCTCAGCCTGAAGCTGGACGATCCGTCCTTCCCGGCACCGATCTTCGCCAACCTGTTCGCCGACGAGGACGGTGAGAGCCACACCCTGATCTGGACGCGCACACGTGCCAGCCGCAACGGCGACTGAGCGCCCCGATCACCCGCCCGGGTCCGCCCGGGCGGGGTTTCGGCAGCCAGAAGCAGAGCTTCCTGCCTGGTGATTGCGAACGGCTCAGGAACCATGCCTCTCCCAGAATGCCGCCGGGGTGACGATGGGATAACGCTCGGCAAGCGCCAGCAGGTCCTTGTCCCCCGTGACCAGATAATGCGCGCGCGCTGCCAGCAGCGTGTGCAGGACCGGTTGGTCGGCCGGATCGCGCAGATCGGCGTCTTCCTCCCCGGAAGGCTCGACGATATCGGCGAGGAACATGAAGCTGTCCGCAAGATCGCGGATTTCGGAAGCCGTCAGCGTGATCCGCGAAAGACGAGGGAGAACTCTGACCATTTCGTCAAGGATATAGTGCGACAGGGCAACGTCCAGAGCACCTTGTCGCCACGCGCTGACGATCCGCCCTGGTACGCTCCCGGGATAGGCGAGCCCTGACACGAGCACATTGGTGTCAAGAACGACACGGAGGCCGGGCATCAGCGCGGCTTGCGCACGGCCATGACGGTCGCATCAATCTCCGCCATGCCCTCGTCCGAGGGAACAGCCGCATAGTCATGGGCGACCCTGCTGCTGAGCGCAGCGAAACGGTCCTGCATGCGTCGGATGCGTCCGAACAACTCTGCGTCGACAAGAGCGGCGACTGGCTTGCCATCCTTGCTGATGACGATGCTGTCGTTGCGATACTGCACCTGGGCGAGCATTTCGCCCAGATTCTGGCGGAAGGTTACGGCGTTGACTTCGGTGATCATCGGCAGACTCCAACCATAGCGATCAATATGGTCAATATGGTCTGATCCGCGTTCTCCGTCCAGTTTTTCGTCGCGTTGCCTCCTATCGTGCCAGCGGGCATCCGGCCGTCCTCGATGATGCGTGGCTCCTCCAAAATACTGCGCGTTTCGACTCGTCCGCGCCCGGCACCGCGCCGAATCCCCGCCCGGGTCGATCCGGTCGCGCGGGGCGAACAGTCTTTCGGGACGGCAGGCTGTGGCGAGCCATGATGCAGGACTGGCTCATGGCCTGTCGCGAGGAAGCATGGCATTTCTACGCCCGATGAACGGATGGTCCTTCAGCATGGCGACGGGGCCGTCCCTCCCGCCGAATGCGTCGATACCAGCGGTCGGTTGCCAATCGTCCCGTGCCGAGAGAGGCGGCACACAGGCGCGTCCTGCAACTCCGGCGTGTCCGTTCTGCCCAGCGGTGCTCCTGCCGGGCGTGACAGGGAGGGTTCGCCGCCTGTCTCACGTCCGGCCCGCCATCGGAGCGGATGTTGCCTTCCTGTCTCTCCCGGGGCTGCCGGGTCCGCACACCATGGCCTCTGTCGGATGGCTGATCTAGCCGAAGGACGGCGATGCCTCGATCGGCTGGCCGCAACGGCGTTCCAGAACTTTCTTCCCCTG
>ERZ746981.395-NODE-395-length-15576-cov-11.650300_pt1 | contig 15576 bp, 11 predicted proteins | sample MGYA00374948_ERZ746981 | MGnify/ENA primary metagenome ERZ746981 (study PRJEB28757, sample SAMN06711160) | food metagenome | host: microorganism | place: China:Harbin | collected 2017-01-30 | study: EMG produced TPA metagenomics assembly of the Analysis of...
TTCTAAGAGACACATAGTATATAAGGAAAAAGTAGTACATACATATAAGAGATATTTTTCCGCAGAAGTGGAATAGGCCATAATTCTGTTTCTGAGAATTAAATCTTGTTTTTATACTATGTGTAATATTTTAGTTAATTGGTTTAAGTGTGACACCAATTACTTTATGAAGTTTGTGTTATAACCAGTATTGAGCATTTTTCAGGCTAAAGAAAGGAAAAGTATAAAAGTAAAAGAACTAAGTAAGAAGGTAAAATGAACAGGATAATGTCAAAACAATGGAAGGATAGAACAATGAGGTTCTAAGAAGAACAAGGCTAGAATTGTCTATGTTGTCGTATAAGAAGAAAAATGACAAATATATATAGACAAGATATCCTCTTGTCTCTATACCAAATCATATTTACAAGTTATATACCACGAGATATTAAACAAATCTGGTAACACTAACTTTAACAGATAAAAAAGGGGAAATGCACGTGCTTAAATACCTTTAATCCAAATGAGCTAGGTTTTCTTGGATATGAACAAGACAGGGTAGCTTTATGAAGACGCGACTGTCGACGTATCAATTACAGCATATAACTTGTACATAAGATTTAGTATAGACACAAGAGGATATCTTGTCTTTATATAATTGTCATTCTTCTTCTTACACGATTGTGTAGACAATAAACCTTGTTCTACTTAGAACTTCATTGTTCTACTCTTCTATTGTTTTGGCGTCAAAACGGAACAGTCTTAAAACAACAAATTCCTTATTAACAAGGATGTTACAGGTGTAACATCACATAAGAGTAGAACCAAATTCATGTAAAATGTGAATATCTTCCTGCTTGCATGCTTTGCTACACAAATGCTTTATATACTACATCGAAAATCAAGTACTATATTAAAATCCAAGCCCATGAACTTTAACAAAGATACTAAGTCCTAGAGGTAAAAATAATGTATAAAAAGATACATCAAATGGATAAATACATGTGCTTAGATGCTCTTATTTCTTTTGAGAAAGGCCATTCTGGGTATAGAATTAGCCGAGGTAGTTTTAGATGCAACTATCAGCGAGTCCGTTACTTCCTCAAATTTTATGTTCGCTTTTCTTATGACGATATGAATATTAAAAATTTTATAAAATTTAAGATAAATAAATCAGTTTTCAGGATCATTGCTTTAGTTATCTTTAGTAACGTTGAAAATAACAATAACGACATTCATTCTATTTTTTCCCTACTGGTGAACGTATGTTCACCGTTACTTTAAAGGAATTACACGTTTGTCCATAATATCTGGAAAAATGATCTCGTTGACGTTAGTTCTTTAAAAAATTTTGAATATCTTCAGCCTATTTGATAATTCCTCGGATCAATAAAGAAAACAATATCTATTAGAAACTTAAACTAAAACTAATTAGATGCGAGTAAAACCGTGATCGAGCAAGCGATAGCCAATAAGGCAAAATATCTAGTAATTTTGGGGTACCTACATAGCTTGGATCTATAAGTTGGTTTGATAGGAATGTTAAGCATTACATGATGAAATAGCACAGCAACAGAACACTTTGCAAACACTATTTTATTTCACTCTTCATGAATCTATAATATATAGGGCTATAATATATATTGAAATTGATGGTCTATATCAGGGTTGAAGATGAATAGATAAAATGTGAAGACCTGATTAGCAAAGCTTAATTTTTTAATTTTTTCTGCGATAAGACTTATATTATAGTAACAGAAGAAGGAAGATATCGATTATCTCTCACCAACAAAAATAAAAAAGTAGACAATTACTACCTCTACTTAGTATTTACCTTATAAAGTTTTCATTCTTGGATTGAACAATACAGTGCATTCAAAATAATATTGTACGCCCCCACGCAAAAAATCCGAATAGTAAAGCCCTATTTCCCCTTTGGTGATGATGCCCGCCATCTTACTGCAGATACTGGAAACTATTTTTATTCGTAGTCTGCACAATAACTACAGTTTTTTTTTTGGCCCTCGTACAAATATTATCAGGTCCTGTTGATTGCTGCCTTAAATACTGGCTTTGAATGGCAAGTTCAATTAAAAAAAAGTAACAGAATATTAAGTGTGGAAACATCCCTCGGCCACACCAGGTTTTATCCTATATAGCCCTCGCACACACTTTCGTTTTTATTTAATTCTCCCACAATCGATACAACATTTCTTCTACTGATAGCGACATTCTTTCTTCATCAGATCAGACTTAACGAACATTGAACCGGGTTATCTATTTCTTTTATTGCTTTCATACGATTAAAATTGCCTTTGGAGAACGCAACTTGGTCAACTTCCTTCCTTTTTAACCATGAAGCTTTCTTTAACTGTTATCTCAACAATTGCACTAGCCCTCAGCTACTGCCATTCTGCCGATGCTGCTGTTCATACATTGCAATTGAAGAAAAATCCGGACGCGGGCACATTTAAAGGCGTCACATTTCCTGAATACGTTCAGTCTTTAAAAAGTAAATACATTGAAACCTTCCAAAGATTTACAAAGAAAATAGAGAAGAGAGATAACCATGTCCTGTCTTCCGAACAGAAGTCTCAGAAAGCATTCGTTCCATTTGTTGAGAATGAACCATCTGAGTTTTCTGATGCTTTAATTATGGGAGGTCACGATTCACCGTTGACCAATTATATGAATGCCCAATACTTCAGTGAAATTGAATTGGGAACTCCCGGTCAGAAATTCAAAGTTATTTTGGATACCGGCTCTTCAAATCTTTGGGTCCCTTCTAGTGATTGTGCATCTCTTGCCTGCTATTTGCATACCAAATACGATCACGAGCAGTCATCCACATACAAAAAGAATGGCAGCGAGTTTTCAATTCAATATGGTTCTGGCTCTATGAAAGGGTACATTTCTCAAGACACTCTTAAAATTAGTGACTTAGAAATTACTAATCAGGATTTCGCCGAGGCAACAGAAGAGCCGGGATTGGCTTTTGCCTTCGGAAAATTTGATGGAATTTTAGGTTTAGGATACGATACTATTTCTGTTAATCATATTGTTCCCCCTGTCTATAATGCCATTAATTCCGGATTGCTTGACAATCCGCAATTTTCATTTTACTTGGGAGACACTTCGAAGACCGAAGATGGTGGCGTTTGCACATTTGGTGGTATTGATGACTCCAAATTCACAGGCAAAATTACCTGGCTACCAGTCAGAAGAAAGGCTTACTGGGAGGTGAAATTTGAAGGCATTGGACTTGGCGATGAATACGCTGAATTGCAAAGCCACGGTGCCGCTATAGATACCGGTACATCATTAATCGTCCTACCATCCCAGCTTGCCGAAATTTTGAACTCAGAGATCGGAGCCGAGAAGTCTTGGTCTGGTCAGTATACAGTTGACTGTAACAAGAGGGATTCACTTCCTGACTTGACATTGACTTTTGGAGGATATAATTTTACCCTATCTCCATACGATTATACTTTGGAGGTCTCCGGTTCATGCATGTCTGCGTTTACGGGAATGGATATGCCAGAACCAATTGGACCACTTGCTATAATTGGTGATGCATTCCTTAGAAGATACTACTCGGTTTACGATTTGGGAAAAGATGCTGTTGGATTGGCTAAAGCCATCTGAATTTAAATGTTCTTATTCACACGTAAAGGTCTTTCTCCTATTTACCAAGTTTATCCCATTCATTACCAACTTGCTAGAAGCTCCGCTATGAGGTCGTCCTTCACCTATTAGTTTTTTTTTATTACCTTATCTCAGCATTATTATTAGTTTTTTGTTTTATATATGCTTTTTGATCATTTTTATCTTATTAAGTTTTGTTTTCTATTATACTGGGTTATTTGAATAAGACTTTTGTGCTTTAGCGTAAACTGTAAAAAAGCACAAATATCGAAATATAGAAAAAGTCGTGTAGAGTGCACAATGTCTGATACACGTTGAAGCACTTCGGCATGCTCATTTTTTTTGCCTTTTTGGATTAAGCACACCAGTTCTTGAATCCAAATCATCTCTACTACGCTTTTTCGCATATGAATTTGAACATTGTCGAGGAGTATACAATTTGCCATGTTTCATGCACTCCGTCATTTTTGCCTTGAGTAAGAGGGAATCCCCTGTATTAATTGGTACAATTGGTTCCGTGTTATCGTTAACATTTTCACCCCTATTAAAAAGACCCGTACCGTCATCGATTATAACTCTGTAAATGATTTCATCCCTATTCTGCCTGTCTCTAAAAAGACTGATCATGTCATTATTATGTATTTTCACTTTATGCCCCTTACCTACCTTCCGGTTTCCAATAAAGCAACCATTGGTGCTGCTGTCCAATAGCCAAATATCTTCCAGTCCCATAGCTGGCGACTCGTAAATTGATGGTGCTTTAATTGGATGCCTTTTTTTGATGATAGCACAATGCAGTTTGGAAATTCGTTCGTCTGCAAGGGTATAGTCTAAATTATTAAACCTCCCGGCGAAAAATGCTAGTGTACCTTGCTTAATATGTATAATAGATTTCACGTTCATATTTCCAGGAGGTGACACTAATTTTAGAGTCAAGAAAGTACCTGGAAGAGCTTGATAATCATGATGAGACATCTTTTCATCTTCAGCAGGAGCTTTATTTTTGGCACCAAAATTTCCTGTTAGCTGGCCATCAATTTGAACGCCCTTGCCGGAGCAAAAAGTAGCACTACCATTTACCGCGAGCGGTGATGTCGCATTAATGATAGTTTCTCTTTGTGAATACCCTATTTGCTGAACTGGTGTCACCGGAAGGGGAATCAAATTTTCATCGACATGATCTTGCAAAGGGCTTTCAGCCTTCGATTCAAGTAGTGGCTCCATTTTTTCCCTACGTGCACGTTGAGAAAATGCCTGTGACATTCTTTGTTGATACGACTGGCTCTGCGATAGACTAACTTGTGAATCTTGTGGACAAATTTCACGAATCCATGGGTGCTGTAGTGCTTGCTTAGCATTTAGTCTAAGCGATACATCATTTTCAAGTAATCGATTTAAAAAATCTCTTCCTTCAATAGAGACCCCGTTTTCATTGAGCAATGACTCATGATAATTCCCTGTAGTGATATTTTTGAACAAAGCCTCCTGCGTTGATCCACTAAATGGGAGGTGTGCAGTCAAAATGACAAATAAGAGACATCCAATTGACCACATGTCTACTTTATTGGAATAAGAGTCCTCTAAAGATTTACCGTTTCCCAAGTATCGTTTCTTTCCGTTTTTTACAGAACCATATTTTCCCGTTATTACCTCCGGTGCCAAATAAGCCAAAGTTCCACAAAAGGTTTTCATTACACCACCCTTTTCCTGTCCTTTCGCTAAACCAAAATCAGTTATTTTTACGGTAACAGGATCGTCCTGAGCAATCAGGATATTATCTGGTTTCAAATCTCGATGTGATATACCTTTAGAGTGGACATATCGGATGGCGAGAAGTATTTGACGAGCGATTTCTCTACCGGCTGCTTCGCCAACAGCTCCATAGGAAGCTACGAAGTCCATCAAGTCTCCACCAGGAACATACTCCATAACGAGGTAATAAGATGACTCGTCCTCATAAAAAGCTTTCAGCGCAACAATCCCTGGATGATGCAGCTTCTGTAAAATCTTCAATTCCCTACTCACACCTTCTAGTGCACCAGTTAACGCTTTCTTCTTGGATATAATTTTTACTGCAAATGTTTTTCCTGTTTTGCGTTCTATGGCCTTTTTAACTGTAGCAAATGCTCCAGATCCAACGATCTCATCGCGTATTATAAAATCTGCAAATATACCATTTTTCTCCTGCTTAGGCAACTCGGACGATCTTCTAATGTTAGGCTTTATACTATGGTCAGATGCTACCAATTTCTTGCCTTCTTCTTTGACATTTGATAAATTTAATTCAGACATTGAGTTTTCAGCTTTACCAACCGCCCCATCTTCTGCGCCTGCCTTAGGAAAATGAACCACAAATCGAATGACATCAGCAGGAACACCAATTCCTATGCTAATCTCATCACCTTGTGTCAAAATATAATTAGTACCCTTTATTAACTTGGAACCATTAACCCACGTTCCATTTGTAGAAGTATCCTGAATCATCATGTTGGAATCATGGCTCCAATGACGGTCACTTAAATTCATCCAAAGTTTGAAATGTCTATTACTGATCCTATTGCTCTTTGTAGGGAGAACATAATCACACACTTCAGACCTTCTTCCAAAAATCCATTCCTGCCTGTCATTATCGGCATCCTCCTTTAGTTTGATGTCAATATATATATTTCCACCACTCATCGTGGTGGTGCAAATCAATCGACAAACAACCCCTGATTTCACCAGTTCATCAACTAAATGATCTGTTCGAGGATTATAGGCATTTGGCTGAGTCGGTTGTGTGACTGGGGTTAAATGTAACTTCTGTGCTTTACGCTGTTTGTATGTCAGCTTTTGCTTGACTCGTTTGTTAAATGGACGCAAAATATCTGCCATGAAGATCGTGCTTTATTCTGTTCACAAAGATGACAAAGGTACAACTAAATAAATTCAAATATTCCAAAAATTGGAATATAATTTTGGAGACTAGATTTTTAGGTATAAGAACAGTTAGTTGTTGGTTGATTGCAAATAACATGGATCTTGTTTCAAACTGGACAAGCTGCACGTTTTTAACGCGTATCACACAGTTAATCGATGGAGTCGCGAGAATGTGAAGAGCAATAGCTTTTTTCCCCCACTTCGGCCGTTCTTCAGGGCGCAGATATTAACTCGGCATAAATTTTTTGCCTAAAAATTTTCAGATTCATATTTTCATAGATGTCCTGCCTTAGTGCATGCACTCTTAGACCAAAGTAATATTGATTCATCGTTTAGATAAGTATCATTATGTCTGATCTGGATAAGCCAAAGAAGCGAAATTCTGAGACCATAGTATCCGGTCCTTCTAAAAAAAGATCAAGAACTGACAGTTGTGAAAAGAAAGAGCCCTATAAGCCAAAATCCGGGATTCGAGAGACTGATGTTGGAATTACTGATTTTGTTTTCAAGGGTGATCAAAAGCGCATAAAAGGTGTACTTAAACAACGTTATACAGACTTTCAGGTTTTTGAAATTACGCGCAAAGGTGAGGTGCTGCATTTGAATGATCTTGGATTTGAACCTATAAGGAAGAAACAGAGGAAGGAGAACGAGGACAAAGAAAGACTAGTAAATGATAATAAAGCAAAAAGTTGCGATAACAACAAGAAGTCACTTCAAGTGGCACCTGAGGATAAGGAAGAGCTTGTAAAACTGATTGGTGAAGATGATGCTCGTAAGCTAATATCCTTGGTTGGATCAAAAGCGAAAATGCAAACTAAGTTAAGCTTTCCTGATAAAGAAACAAGAACTCGTGTTCATAAGCTAATTAGAAAAGCGTTTGATGGCATATTTGAGACTGCAACAACAGAAGACGATAAAATTAACATAGGTAAAGACTCTTTTAGATGGAAATCTAGAAGAAATAATAATGACAGTGAGAAGGCAACGGAACCGAAGTTGAAGCATAATCTTGGTCCTAGAAAGGCTTTTTTGCAATTTAATATGTATAAAGAAAACAAGGAAACAATGGAGGTTGCAGGCATTCTTTCCCGTATATTGAAAATTCCCGTGAAGTATGTGAGATATGCCGGTACGAAAGACAGGCGAGGAGTTACTGTCCAAAGAGCCTCGCTAGAAAATGTGTCAATTGAGAGGGCAAATTCATTAAACAATATTCTTAGAAATTGCAGGATTGGCTGCTTTGAGTATTCAGATACCCCAATAAATCTTGCAGCCTTAAGCGGTAATGAATTTTTGATTACAATTAGGGATGCAGAGCCCGCTGATCCATCATCTACGTTGGAAGAGGCTGCCAAACCAATTCTTGATTCTCTTCGGGATAATGGATTTATTAACTACTTTGGAATGCAAAGATTTGGAACCTTTTCAGTTTCGACACATTTAGTTGGCAAAGAGATTTTGAATGGTCGGTGGAAGAATGCTGCGGAATTGATTTTGAGCGAACAGGAAGTTGTCGTTCCTTCATCTAAGGATTCTCGAAGAATATGGGCTCAGACGAAAGATGCTGCATTATCGTTGAAGAAAATGCCAAGAAAATGCAGCGCCGAATTTTCCATTTTAAGCAGATTAAGCCATACAAAAAAGGAAGAAGATGGTGAATATTCATCTGGATCATACTTTAATGCAATAATGGGTATTCCGAGAAACCTCAGAATAATGTATGGGCATGCTTATCAATCATATGTTTGGAATTGTGTGACATCTTGCCGAATCAAACTTTTTGGTTTGAAAGTCGTGCCAGGCGATGTGGTGTTGATAACAAGGTCGGTCGAGGACGATGATGGGGCTGAAGATGTGAAGCAAAGGCATACCACAGAAACTCATGTAGTCACAAAGGAGGATATAAATGATGGTAAATATAATATATACGACATTGTGCTTCCTACTCCTGGATACAGCGTTCAGTATCCAGAAAATCGTGATCTGAAAAATGCTTATATTGATATCATGAAAAAGGACGGACTTGATCCATTTAATATGTCGAGAAGGGTTAGAGAATTTTCATTACCGGGATCTTACAGGCACATCGTTGCAAAAGTATCTGGCTTGACATACACCATTAGAAGATATAATACATTTACAGACGAATTGGTTAAGACAGATCTAGAACTTCTAGAAATGAGGAAGGTTGCACAGTTAAGGGGAGAACCCGAAAGTGTGATTCCTAGGATCAATCAAGGATTTCCAGATGGCGCTAAAGAAGCGTTGATCGTAAAGATGCAATTACCGTCGTCGACTTATGCTACGATGGCTCTTAGAGAACTTGTAGATGACCACTAGACAAGACAAACAGGTCGATGAATTATGCATTAAGGTGACTGACCAGGTTTGCAATTTCTCAAAATTTTTTTCAAAACAAACTTCTGAATTAAAATTTAAATTCGAATCGTGCAGCAATTTTTGATACACCATAGTATCCAAAAAAAAAACTGAGCGCGCTCGGTCTTAAGGATTCCCTTCAATTTTTCGTCGATCGACGTTTTTTTTGTTTGCAAAACTTTCATAGAAAATGTCTTGGTTACTACAACCTCAAAAAAAATTACACTTTATCCTCTTCACTTACACTCGCTTGGGTGACATTTTTCATATAACTTTATAATACAACTCGTACATCTTAGGTACAATGTCATCTCCAGATGATGCTAGTACTAACCATGCTAACAATGGTACATTGAAAGGAAAGAGACCAGAGGTAGGAAGCGTAAGCACCCCGTTGTGGAACCCGTGCTTCCGCCACATAATTTAAATCAGATACAGTTTGATGAACTGTTATCTCACGTCAAAGGTGGCATTCAGCTAGCAGATCTATACAAAGGAATATCTGACCCCAGTGATTTAGTAGTCAAGGCCTTAGATTACACATATTCAGGTATCGAAAATGATGATTTACTTATACTTTCGAAGATTGCTTTCTTTTGTTTCAACGCGGGTTGATGTTCCATTACTATGTCATTCAAGAAATTTTTCATCATTTTTAATGGCGTAGCATTCAAAGAAAACATCTTTTAAGGGCCGCAAATGATCGGCTTTATACGAATGTCAATTATGCTGCAAAATGGATAGGAAGAAAGACATACCTGGTTGCACATTTTCTGGTACCCTTCGAATATCATTTGAAACGGAGAAAATAACTTTTCGCACTATACATCCACATATACATAAGGCAAGCATGATGATTTCAAAGCTAGATCCTCCATTTTTTCGTGCAAAAATCCGTGGACTTTGTAAGTACGTTTCTAAAGCAACACCTTCATCTGTTCGGAAAATTCTTGGACGCACTCTTCCTCAATCTATAATTGATGACTGGGACTTTCTTAACATTGACCTAAGCTTTTTTAGGTCTGTGTATCAAAATGCTCCAGAGGTTATGGAATATAGGGCTAAGTATAAAAGTACGGGAAACTGGGAGCATGATGTCACAAAAATGGAACAATTGATTTTGGGAAGCAACGGGTTACTTGCTAAACGATTCATAATGGGTGGGAATAGTGCCATTCTATTATGTAATAGGAATATATTTAGGGTTATGATTATGGAGAAACCTCTGTTGATAATGGACCGCACCTCTAGGATCTGCTGTTATCCAGATTCCAGTATTGGTTTCAGGGATAAATATGGACATACGAAGGTTGGATGTACAGCAGTTGGAATACCCAAAGATGAATCATCTGAGAATGTCATGAACTTTGGCTATTATGATACTCGCACAAATGGAGTTTGTATTGCTGGAACATGGCACTTTTTTAAAACTTCAGAGTTTCATCATAGATGGGTCCGTAGGAGAAGAAAAGGAAATTATTGATTCACTCAATAAATTGGGTGCATCATCACAAAATGTGAATGCTTTTCTTTTTGTCAGTGACATAAGTGTCAGAATTTTAAAGCTAATATACCAGAAAAATAATGCTATGAGACTCTTAAGAAAGCAATGTATATACATGATACAGAAACTTGCAATGAACTTATAAGCAAAGCTATTTAATTAGCTGTTAAACCTAAAATCAAGAATTATATTCAAGATCAGGCTCTCAAGAAGGAGAAATGAGCATTCTGTTATTGTGATGGGTTTCTTTTGTCACATTTGGGCACTTCACAGCGGATTGAATCCATTTATTCTCAGTGAAAGGCTCCAATTTTAAGAGGTGTTTATGAATTTGGTATAAACACAACACCATTGCAGCTTGCACAGCAGATGTCTTATTTTTTCAGTTCTAATGAAAATATCATCAATGGTTTTCTGAGGAATGAGACTTCCAAATTTTTGAGAAGCGGTTTCCAGTATTTGGATAAGCTTCCTAAATATCTTTTGGATATCTGCTGGAAAGAATTCGTTTTGGCGCGGGACAATTTGCATGTGAAAGTTGAGAGAATGATCCGGATAATCATAGTTTGCCCTCTTCTTTAAGTGGGAAAGCGTGTGTACTGAAGTTTGATGATGAAGACAAAGAAGTCCACTGCGCTTTCTATTATAGATGGAATATACCTTGTAGGCATATGTTTATAGCTGCTTTGAGATGAGGAGAAAAAAACTTCATTGATTCAAAAATGTTAGGAAATGTTTAAGTTGAACCAAATGGATGCGTATGAGCAGCATGACCTTGAAAAAGTAAGTGAAGTGTCTATGAGTAAAAGAACTACAGAAAGAAAAAGGGCAATGACGACAACAGCGAAGATTAATAGTCACATCTTCGAAATTGAAAGTCTTTGCCATCAATTTTGTTGGCAGGTTCAGGCAGAAAACGTATTGGCAAATGATGCTCCGGAAATGGATTATGATTTCTGTAAAATACTACAGCAATTGATGAGGTTGGCATATGCCCAGTATTAGAGGAGGTCGAGTGTTACCGCGGGAAGAGAAGCAACACTTAAAGACTTTGGTAAGTTATGGGCTTTAAGTTCTGCATCCAAAAGGAAATGGGATAGGACTCGCATGCAGAGAGGAGCAGATTCTATTACATTAGATTCGCAAATATTCTTGGATACAGTTGACTCAAACGAGCAAATGGGGACAAACGTAATTAATTTAGATTGGTGTAATCACGTTGAACCAAATACCCAGATGGAGACGGATGTGAATAGTTTAGATTTATATAATGAAATGGATTAGATACAAATAATGAATTTGTTTTATTTTTTATGAGATAAGCGCCGGACGGAAAATATAGTTTTCGAAAAAGAAAAAATACCCACGTAAAGGGATACCTTTCTCGAAATAACAGGAAGGGGATTCTCGCGAAACGGGTATTTTTTTTTTTGGCTCTTTGCTTGATGTTCTTCTTGTACAAAGACATCAGATAACGTTTGTGTCAGAAACACGAACTGCGGACACTTAATTTGCTGTAAATAAGAATTCCATTTTTAAGGGAAACTGAATGAAGCTTTGCTTTCAATGTTCCGACAGATTGTATCTAGAGATAGTTTAAAGGTTCATGTCGAGACAAATAAAAAGCATACAGGAAAAGATATAAATGATGGTTCCAAAAAATGGATTTCAAATGAATCGGAAGTTAAAGAATGGAGCCAAATAAACGATTCTGAAGCAACAGATAAGATGTCTGGATTTAAAAAACTTGCACGCAATATCCTTTTCAGTAATGACCACAAGGAGATCGAAGCTCACACAAACAGTTCAAATGAAAGAACAGTATCCAGCGGCCATCACAAAAATATTAAAAATCCAAAGGGTGATTATTCATTTGGGAGACGGACAGCAAGAAAAATGTTGAGTGATTGGTTTAATGACACAAAAAAGAAAACCGGACAAACGCTAGAAGATGAGGATTTTGCTGTGAAGGAAAGATTACTCCTCAGTAAATTGATTGAGGCGAACCTTGGCAAACTATCAAACATATCGGAAGAAAATAATTTTAAAAAGCCAGACAATCATATAGTAATGGAAAGCGGACATGTACTCAAGACAAACTTGGGTGTCTTGAATCGATATTCCATTTCTAGTAAAGATACTACCGGCGATGACCTAATGAGCACATTTAGGACTGTTACCATTACTAATATCCCGGAACGAACCAGTATACCTTCTATTTTGGCTCAAATACATGGGGGACCCTTGAGTAAGCTGTTTCTTGTGAGCTCTCAAGATTGGAAACCTATACGGCAGCCATTTTTCTGGAGGCAACATATCAATTGGCAACGAACAGCGATTAGACTAGAATTCAGTACTCACATGCATGCTCTCAGCTTCTGGAAATATTCCAAAAGTGGATCATTCCTGGTCAATGGCCATAAACTAGAAGTATTTTACGTGCCAAATTACCCAGTAAAAAGTGAAGTTAATACTAAACAATTGGTGCAGACAGATAACAATTTGATTGCTTCCATGAAGGAGCCTGAATGCGCTCGAAGAGTACTTGTTCTAAAAAAGCCAATTCAAAACAAAAGAAGATTTGGAGCTAAAAAACATTACTCTTACCCAGATCCTAATCTTAACTATAGCTCAGACTTCAAAATAGAAAATATAATTAAAGATTTTTCTGTGTTTGGGGATATTGTTGAGGTTACACCTGTGATATCACGCAAACTATGTTTCGGAGTGCAGTTTTTTGATACAAACTCTGCTATAGAAGCAAAGCAGAGTATTGAAGGAAACGGTGAATTTGAAGATGAAGTAAAAAGAAAATTCTCTGCGAAATACAATGACTGGTATGTTTGGTATGGAAAGGATCCGACAGATAGTCCAATAATATGTTAAGTATTGAAAGAAAAATCAATTTAAACGTCTCACTTTTTTTTTTTGGCTGGTTAGATCTATGGTGACTGTCTACTTTTTTTCTCCACATTTTTATTTATTACCAGTATTTTTTTCAACTTTGTTCACATCTCTGAGTCGAAAACACTTGACAAAAATAACTAACAGTTGCAACACAAAATCATAAATTTCAATTTTGTAGAAACAACAATTTTTTGATGATTGTATTTAGTGCTTTGGTAGACAAAGGATTCCGGTCTTGGAAGCTAAGCAGTATATCAGTGCAATATCTTCATCCATGTAACAACAGACATTTTCATGAAATAACTGCTACTAATGGAGAGAGACCGCAGATTCTAACCTCCCGAAAATTGGATCAACTTATGCATAATATTCAAAACAATTGCTTAGAGATACAAGATGGAAATGAACTAATACAACAAATGGTTTATCAGAGATGGCCACATTCAAAACAAACTAAGCCAGGTGCTAACGTTGATCGGATTAATTGTATATCTTCTCTTCCACAATTTCACCTGTTGAAATCGAGTAATGAAATAATGAAAACTCTGGAACATGATCGACCGGATTTAACTAATGGATTAAGAAAAGACCTGACCTTTAAATATCGAATGTTACAAGGCTATGGAAATTTTTTCAGAGCTGGTATACTAAATGTGTGGAAGAACTATTGGAATTTGAGAAGAACTGCTTACAGAAAGATAGATCCGTTATATGTTTTTGACAATGGCTTGGATAGAAATGATACAGCAACAGGAAACCCAAAGGATAAAAAACTATTACTTAGAAACAAAACAATCGAACAGATAGTAAGTGAACTTGCAACTGCAGTAAGATGCAAGGAAAATATTATGAAAGAGAAAATGTGGCTATTTGAATCCGAATCGGATAGACATTACATCCGATTAAAAAGAAATATGATGCAGCAGATGCTTAGAAATAAATTTGATGCGCCAAAACTACCGTTTTTTGCAGTGATACTTGTTCTCCTTGAAGAATTATCTGTTGCTGTGTGCTGGCTTTCACCATACATTTTACCGACAACATGTCTCTATCCTAAGTTTATGCCACGATATTTTGCGAGGTCTATTAAGGCTCAACGGCGATTGAAAGCACTTAGGAGAAACAAATCATTGAAGGATATTGCTTCGGGTAATCCATTTTCAATAGATACAGAAGAGGCCGTCATGATGTGTGAATTTCTTATGATCAACACGAGTTTTAAATGGGCTAACTGTCTTGAAAATAAGGATTTCATGCGCAGAAGATTACTTCAAAGATACAAAGAGATAGCTTTAGATAACTATCTTATTATCCGTGATGGTGGTGTAGAGAAGCTGACAGATCTCGAACTATTTAGTACAAATTTAAGAAGAGGGTTGATAGATTTAGATTTGCTAACTGGAAAAATTAAAAAAAAACCAAACGGTGATTACAAGGAGTACTTTGACTTTGATCAGATGAGAAACGACCTTAGAACATTTATCGTTAATTTTGATGATAGAAGAAATAATATTGGCCTTTTTGGACTTTTTGCTACAACTTCTTGTATATAGAGAGCTTTTGGTAGGACAAACGTTTCTGATATGATAGAAATTGTGATTCAACCCTACAATGCTATACCTGCCTGCTATTTTTTTTTCCAACCCTAAGGCTGCTCATTGTAACTAATTAGACAAAATAATGACCTCATACAATTAATATCCCACTTCACCACTGATATTTATGCATATAATTCATTTCCAATATTTAGGCATATTACATAAAACATTTCCTTAATATTCTGCATATTATAGGCATATATAATAGATAGTTGACTGAATGGTACCCAAATTTAGAGTGAAGCTAATAAACTTGTGTAAGGATGGTATGTCATCGTAGCTAGATACTGGATTCCTGGTGCGTGAAGTTGCAAAACTTAGAGATACGAATAATAATTCAATAATGATATTAATATTGGATTATACTGTCAACTTAATTAAAAGTATATTAGTTTGTCTTACTTAAATTCTTTCAAGAAAAAGGAAGTAATAATTATGTGGTATAGTTTCTAGCAAAACTCAGATATCTCTTTTCGCAGGTGGTATTCTCTGTGTCGCATCAATTCTCAGAAATTGTGCTCCTGCTAGAATTTCTAAAACTCCGCGAAATCCGACACCAAAATAGTGATGACAGTCCGAAAATAAAATAAGAAAATAAATTAATTATAAAAGATGATAGTCCCGTCTATAGTCTCAAAACTA
>ERZ746981.396-NODE-396-length-15492-cov-778.153357_pt1 | contig 15492 bp, 14 predicted proteins | sample MGYA00374948_ERZ746981 | MGnify/ENA primary metagenome ERZ746981 (study PRJEB28757, sample SAMN06711160) | food metagenome | host: microorganism | place: China:Harbin | collected 2017-01-30 | study: EMG produced TPA metagenomics assembly of the Analysis of...
ATGGTTTCCTTCACTGACATTCAACTCCTCAGCATCCTCTCAGGACCACAGGGAGCCGTCCACACCATCAGTTCTCAATGAAAATCAACAGCGGGAGTTCCCCCTGCTGTTGCGCCATGCCCCACCCGCATTACCCCCGGCCATGGCCATCCGATAATTAACGATTTAATATGTTATTATATTTTTATTACATTACTTATTGACATAAATAGGGCGTCATTATACGTATTGGGCATCATCAGGAGGCTGAAAAACCGAATGTCAGGGATTTTTGCACAATAAACTGGCTAATATTCCTGTTTTTCGCGTATATTAAACAATTTTAAATAGTGAAATATCCCCTCACGATCTTGTTCCCCCGCAATGGATGACAGTGCTTTCCAAGGATTCCTCATGTCCGCAATAATGCGTATCATACATATAATACGATTCTTGTTGCAAGAAACGCAAAAAAGATTGCACCTGAATATAGGTACGGTATCGTAACAATAATCATGCCGATCGAGCGTAAGGCGCACGCGCAAAACATCCTTGAACATCAAGGCATCAATCAAAAAGGATTTCTGATGTCTGTATCCGCAGCACTCAGAGTGGCGCCTCCCTCCGACAGGCGTGTTCCCACTCCACTACGTCCGGACATGCCCTGTCGGTATGCGCAGGTGCTGTTTCTCGGGGCAATCTTTGTCCTGCCCGCAGGCGCGTCCGTGGCCCAGACCGACCGGCCGGCACATCTGAAGAATGTTCACGGCAACGTGGCCCCGAAGCCCGCCCATGAGCATGAGACGGACATACCGCAACAGCAGGAACACCTGAGTGTCAGCACGTCGCGCCATACGGCAACGGGGGGCGGGCTTTTGCCACCCCAGACCGTGGCACGCGCCCAGAGCAGTGTAACATCCGAATTCATCCAAAAGCAGTCCCCCACAAGCAATACGCTCGGACTGGTTGCCATGCTGCCGGGCGCGGTCGTTGCTGATTCCGATCCACTGGGAATTTCCGACCGCAGCACGATCAGCCTGCGCGGCATGAATGGAAACGAAATCGGCTTCCTGTTCGAAGGCATGCCCGCGGCAGATGCCTTTTATAATCTGCCCGATACATCCGAATGGGCAGATTCCGAAAATATCGGCCGCATCGATGTAGCCCAGGGCAGTGCATCCATTGCCGCTCCGGTCTATAATGCCGTGGGCGGAACGATAACCCAGCAGTTGCGCGATCCCTCCAGAAAAATGGGCGGCCAGTTCGGCTTCTCCATGGGCAATCACCTTACGAACAAGGATTTTCTGCGTTTTGATACCGGATCGATCGGTAATACGGGCATCCGTACGTTCACCTCGTTTTCCTACACGACCAACAACAACTGGCGTGGCCCGGGCACCAATAACCGCTATCATGTTGACTTCAAGGCGGTAAAAGACTGGGGCGCGGGCAATTCGGCAACCGTTGTCGTGACCTATAACCGCTCCTTTGCCGACAGGCTGACAAACCCGACCCTGGCGCAATGGCAGGAGTACGGGAAGTCGTACAACTATTCCGGAACCTATACCAACGGCGCGACCAATTATTATGGTCTGTACGGGCAGGACCGTTCCACCATGCGTATCTCCGCGCCGGTGCATCTGGTTGCGTCAAAGCAGGTCTCGTTTGATATCACGCCCTATTACATGTGGATGAGTGGCGCGGTTGACAGCGGCACCACTCTCTCCAACACCGCAAGCTATAACGGCACGCAACCGGCGGGGAATCTGGGCCTGACCAATCTGGTCAACGGCAAGGAGACCGTCGCTTCGGTCGCCGGATACGCCCAGTATACCGCCGGCGTCTATGCGGCGCTGAATTACAGGACACATTACAATGACCTGTCGGTCGGTTACTGGTACAGCAACCTGACACAGTCATCCCTTACGTCCTATGTGCCCGTCTACGATGACGGCACCGTTACAAGCATAACCGGACGCGACCCCATCACGACCGCATCGGGGGACGTACTGGCCAGCAAGGACCTGCATTTCCACCAGAACCTGCACAGCTTCTTCATCCGCGATACCCTCAAGCTGCTACATGACCGCCTGGAAATCACGGGGGGGTTCAAACTCGTTTACCTCGACCGGACCGGAACCAATGAACTGATTGGCGCCCCCTACCGCATCCAGAGCAGCTCGACGACCTATCTGCCGCGGCTGGAGATGATCTATCACATAGACCCTGACAATTCCGTCTTCTTTGACGCCAACACGAACTTCTCGGCACCCACCACCGATGCGGCCTATTTCAGTTCCTACAATATTGCCACGGGCAAGGTTGCCGTCACCGGCACGTCGAACCTCAAGAACGAATATTCGATCTCCGAGGAACTGGGTTTCCGACACAGGGGGTTTGTTACGGCATCTGTCTCGCTGTTCAACTACAACTTCACCAACCGCCAGATCTCGACCAGCACCTACCTTTCAGGTGCGCTGACAACTGCCTATCTCAATGCCGGCGGGCAGACCACACGCGGCATTTCGGCAGAGATCGGCCTGCGCCCGTGGCATCATATTACGCCATACCTGTCTGGCCAGTACCTGCATGCCGTGCTGAACAACAACATCAATGTAGGCGGATACTACCTGCCAACTGCAGGAAAAATTGCCCCGCTCAGCCCCAAATTCGTAGCCTCCGTGGGGCTGGCCTATGATGACGGGCACTTCTTCGGGAACATGAATTTTTCCTACATAGATTCGCAGTATTCCACCTTCATGGATGATGAAAGCATTCCCGCACGCAAGACTGCCAACATCACGCTGGGCTACAGGCTGAAGGATTATGCGCGCCTTCATAACACCACCTTCCAGGTCAACCTGCTCAACGTGGGCGACAGCAATTACCTTTCGGGTGTGTACAGCATGAAGACGAATGCAAAGACCGTTGTGGTCAACGGCCATAGCGTTGCCGGTTCCGCCCCCACCTATTACCTTGGCGGGGCATTTGCCGTGGTCGCCAATTTCTCAACCGGTTTCTGATCTGCGGATCAGGCCCCCATGCGCATCAGCAGGAGAGTGTTCATGACAGGGTCTATTGCAACTGCGGCAGGTACGGCGCCCGCAATGCCCGCACCGCCAGGCCACGCAGGCGGGGCATGGAAGCCCGAAACCATGCATGTCAGGATAAATGGTGCCATGCTGGCCATGTCATCCATCGGCCCGCATGATGGCATGCCGCTGATTGTGCTGCACGGGGGGCGTGGTTTTGGAACGCACGAGGGCGTGTTTGAAACCTACGCCCCGCTTGCCGGCGCCTTTCGTATCATTGGCTTTGACATGCGCGGGCATGGGGAATCCGAAGCCGTACCCCCCTTCACCTTTGCCCAGATGGTGCGGGATATCGAAACCATCCGCCAGGACCTGTGTGGGGGCAGGCGGATTGTCCTGCTTGGCGGTTCCTTTGGCGGGATGATCGCGCTCAGTTATGCCATTACCCATCCCGATCACCTGGCAGCCCTGATCCTGCGCGGCACCGCGCCAAGCTGGCATCACGAAATCGGGGCGCTGGAGAGCTTCCGGGCCCGAGCATCCAGGGCACCGATGGCAACGGAAGGCATGCTGGACAAACTGTTCACCCCGACCATTGAAAATGATGAGGAATTCCGCCTCATCATGTTCGCCCTCGCCCCCCTTTATGCCGAAGACCCGAAAAGCGTTGATCTGGACAGGCTGCTTTCGCATGTCTCACGGGTGCGGTACAACGCGCGCGTACATAATGACCTGTTTGCCGATCATTCATATGATGTGGTTGACAGGCTTGCCGCCATCCCCTGCCCGACACTCGTGTTCTGCGGGGCACAGGACTGGATCTGCCCACCTGACCAGTCACGCCTGATCGCCAGCCGCATTCCGCATGCCACGCTTGAGATCGTGGCCGATGCCAACCATGGCGTACCCGGTCCGGTCGCGCTGCAACTGGTATCCCGTTTTCTGGAAAAGCAGGGGCTGCCAGGCTGATTACGCCATCAGGTATCGAGCGGGCGCAGCATGGGATCCGTACCCTCGGGTTCCCCATCAGGCAGGATGGTGCTGTCCCCATCATGAAAACGCACATCAGGCAGCATGGCCTGCGCTTCCTGCCGCAGCAGGCTGGTCAGTTCGTTGATGCCAGCAGATGATGCCACGCCGCCCGGTGTTACGACGGAAAAGAAATAAGGAATACGGACATTCAGCGGCCTGATGACAATGCCGGGATCCTTATGGCTCCTTGCCGTAACCGGATCGAGGATCGCAACACCCAGCCCCTCGCACGCAAGGCGAAACAGGATGATCGCCATGTTGGAATCCGTAATGCCCGCGGGTATCACGTTGCTCTGCGCCAGGGCGCGCTCTATCCTGCTGCGGATACGGAACGGATCGGCCATGGTCAGTATCCGCCGCCCCGAAAGGCTGGCGATGTCTATTGTCTCGTACGCGGCCAGTTCGTCATGGGCCGACAGCGCCATCACGCAGTCCGCCTCCCCTATCCATGCAAGTTCCACCCCGAGATTGTTGAACGGAAAGCTTACGATCCCGAGATTGGCTTCCTTGCGCGCCACCATGTGTATGACTTCCTGAGCGGATGCCGACTGGACATGCAGCGTGCCGGGCAGCAGCGCCCCGGGCAAGCGACCGATCGCCCGCGGGTACAGTCCGGCCGCCAGCGCGAATGTGCCCGCAACAAGCAGGGAACTTTCGGCATTACGGGCTATGGCGCGGGCATTTTCCTGCAACCTGTTGACGGTGCCGAGCAGAATCTGCGCTTCACGGTGGAAGCGGATTCCCTGATCGGTTGCCGTGATCCGTGGCCCGCTGCGATGGAACAGGGCAAAACCAAGCGAGATTTCCAGATCCTGTATAAGGCGCGTAATCATTGACTGGGAACGCCCGAGCAGGCGCGCGCCCCCTGTCATGCTGCCTGACGTCATTACGGCGCAGTAGGCTTCGATCTGCCGCAAATCAGGGACATCTGCTACCATTGGCAAAGGGTAGACCGGAAACAGGGCGCGGTAAAGGCGGCGCGCGCGCGAGGGGACCGGGGCATGGCGGAGGGTTCTTCCTTCTTCATGATGAGTTATATGCAATATAATTCTTTTATAATGACAGATATGAATTATCCTGTCTGCACAGAACAGACAGTACGGCACCATATCTGGTGCGACCATCCGCCCACCGTGTTCGGGGTCAGGTTTTGATAAAGGAATGAGAATGTCGATCCATGAACCTGCTAAAAATCCAGCCGGGCTGGCGCAACTGAAGGATCGGGTCCACCAGGACCTGTCATGGCTTGACCAGCCCTGCCGCTCTTGGGTGGTGCCGCACAGCGCCGATGGCGGGCGGATCATGGATGTTGTCGTTATTGGCGGCGGCATGGCGGGGCTGACCGTTTCGGGGTATCTGCGGCGTTATGGCGTGGACAACCATGTCGTCCTTGACCGTGCCCCCGCGGGGCGTGAGGGGCCATGGCGCACCTATGCCCGCATGGAAACGCTCCGTTCCCCCAAGACACTGGCAGGACCGTGCATGGGCCTGGCCAGCCTGACTTTCCGCGCCTGGTACGAAGCCTGTTTTGGCACGGCCGCGTGGGAGACGCTGGGCCGGATTCCAACCGGCATGTGGATGGACTACCTGGTCTGGCTGCGCGAAGTCCTGGAACTGCCGGTCCGCAACGGGGTTGTACTCGATAATATTTCCCTGCGCGATGACGGCCTTGTCTCCCTCCAGCTGACCTCGGGCGGCAGGCCCGAAACCCTTGTCTGCAGGCACCTTGTCCTGGCCACCGGCCGTGACGGACTGGGCGGGGGCTATGTGCCGCCAGTCATCGCAGCCCTTCCGCGCAACCTGTGGTCCCACTCCGCCGGCATGATTGACTTTGAGGCACTGAAGGGAAAGCGCGTTGCGGTCGTGGGGGCCGGCGCTTCCGCCATGGACAACGCCGCCGTTGCGCTGGAAAGTGGCGCAGGCCGCGTGGACATGCTGATACGGCGCCCGGACCTGCCCCGGGTCAACAAATTCACCGGTATCGGCAGCATGGGTGTCGTACTGGGCTTTGAAAGCCTGCCCGACGGTTGGAAATGGCGGTTTCTGGACTGTGTCCTGTCCGCCCAGACCCCGCCGCCACGCTCCAGCGTGCTGCGCGTCTCACGCCATCCCAACGGCTTCTTTCACCTCGGCTGCGAAATCCGCTCCCTTGCCGCTACGGCAGGCGGTGTACGCATCGATACGTCACGCGGTACGATGGAAGCCGATTTCATCATCGCCGCGACAGGATTCTGCGTTGACCTGGCCAGGCGGCCGGAACTGTCCGGTATCGCCCCATACATCCGCTTCTGGAAGGACCGCTTCACGCCGGAACCACAGGACATGCCATCAGGCACCCTCAATGTGGAACTGCAGTATTCCCCTGATCTGGGCAAGGGATTTGAATTCCTTGAAAAAAAACCCGGTGAATGCCCGTCCCTGCGTTTCATCCACTGTTTCTGCTTCCCCGCAACGCTGTCCCACGGGAAGGTCAGCGGTGACATCCCCGCCATAAGCGACGGTGCCGAGCGCCTGGTCAGGCATATCATCGGCTCCCTTTTCGTGGATGATCGCGCAACCTACTACAACAGCCTTGTCACATTTGCGGATGCGGAACTGTCTGGTGATGAGTGGGTGGATTCCCCACTGCCGGTCTCCTGATGCATCCGTCCCCCTCGCTCCCTCACCACGCAGGCCGCATGGGCCCGGAATGCCGTGCGCGTTCGCGGGCCGGGACGTAGCCGCATGGGCCGTTTCATCTTCAGGAAGGTGGCGGAATCCCTGTTTTCGATATGGGGCGTGGTGACGATCGTCTTTTTTGTCACCCGCATCATCGGGGATCCGGCAACGCTTTTTGTACCCATAGGCGCCACCGATGCACAGATCGCGGCCCTGAACCACCAGTTCGGCCTCGACCTGCCGCTATGGGCGCAGTACTTCCATTACATTGGCGGCATCCTGCACGGTGATTTCGGCAACAGCTTCCTCTTCAACCGTTCCGCCATGCAGGTTGTCATGGAGCGGCTGCCCGCAACCGTGCTGCTTGCCCTGTGCGCGATGGCGGCCGGCATGACGCTGGGATGCACGGCCGGCGCCATTGCCGCCCTGCGCAAGGGCAGCATGACGGAACTGGTCATCATGACACTTGCGCTGCTGGGGCAGGCCACGCCGGTCTTCTGGCTCGGGATCATGCTGATCCTGTGGTTCGCGGCCGACCTGCACTGGCTGCCGGCGGGGGGATACGGACATTTCTCCAACCTGGTGCTGCCATGCGCCACGCTTGCGGTGTTTGTCAGTGCCGCGATCGCGCGCCTGCTGCGCTCTTCCATCCTGGACATCCTGAAGGAAGACTATATCCGCACCGCCCGCGCCAAGGGGCTTTATCCGGGCACGATCTTCTTCTGGCATATCGCGCGCAACGCGCTGATCCCTGTCGCGACGATGACCGCGATCCTTTCGGGGGAGTTGCTGGGCGGTTCCGTCGTGACGGAAACCGTGTTCGGCTGGCCGGGCATCGGGCGCCTGACCATCCAGGCGATCGAAGGCAATGATTTCCCGGTCATACAGGCCGCCGTCTTTGTCGAGGCCACGATTTTCGTCCTTATCAACCTGGCGGTTGATCTGCAGTATCGCCTTCTTGACCCGCGTATCGGCCGGCAGCGTTAGGGGCATGATGAAGACCTTCTTTTCCGCCCTCATCCGCTCACGCTCCGGCTTGTTGGGGTTCGGGCTCGTCTTCCTTTTCATCATGGTGTCCGTGCTGGCACCGTGGAGCACGCTGCCAGACCCCACCATGGTCGTGCTGCCCGCACGCCTCATGCCGCCGGACTGGATCGGGGCGCACCCGCTTGGCACGGATGCCGTAGGGCGCGATATCCTCTCGCGCATCGCCTATGGCGGGCGCACGACCCTGATGGTGGCGATGGCCGCCGTCATGCTGGGTTCGGTCATGGGCACGACAGCGGGGATCATGTCCGGGTTCATGGGCGGCCTCGTCGACCAGGCCCTCATGCGGATCGTGGACATGCAACTGGCCTTTCCGCTCATGATGCTGGCACTCCTGGTCGTGGCAGTGCTTGGCCCCTCGACAGGCAATGTCATCGTGGTCCTCGCCCTGACATCATGGACACGCTACGCCCGGATCATCCGCGCACAGGTACTCAGCCTGCGTGAGCGGGAATTCGTGCTGTCCGCACGCGCGGTGGGGGCATCGTCATGGTGGATCATGTCGCGGCACATCCTGCCCAATGTCCTGACCCCGGCCCTGGTGGTGGCAACGCTGGAACTGGCACGGATCATCATCATGATCGCCGCCCTGTCCTTCCTCGGGCTGGGCGTGCAGCCCCCCGCCCCCGACTGGGGCCAGATCCTGGCCGAAGGGCGCGTCTACATTTCCACCGCTTGGTGGGTCGTCACCTTCCCCGGGCTTGCGATCGTGCTGAGCGTGCTGGGGATCAATCTTTTTGGCGACTGGCTGCGTGATTACCTCGACCCCAAGACATGGAGCAACCGATGACCGACCTGCACCCCCGCATTACGCGGCTCAAGACCGCCATGGCCGAAGCCGGCGTTGACGCCCTGATCTGTTTCAAGCCCGAGAATACGTTTCTCCTGACAGGCTTCAACCCGATCATCTATTCCCATCCGGTCGTGGTCGTGCTCCCATGTGATGGGGAACCGGTCCTTCTTGTCCATGCCCTGCGCGATGACCACGGGCGCCGCGAGAGCTTTGTCACCGATATCCGCCTTTATGGCGCATGGTCGACAAAGGTCACGATGGGGCCGACATGGATGGCAGCACTGGGCGGCATCCTTGCCGAAAAAAAGCTGTCCGCCGGCCGGATCGCCCTGGAATATGACCACATGCCCGTTGCGCGTTACCGGGTGATGGAAGACCTTGTTCCCGATGCCCGCCTTGTCGATGCCAGCGCCATGATCGACCGGGTACGGCTGGTCAAGGACCCTGACGAGATCGCGCATGCCCGCATTGCCGCAAGTCTGGCGGACCGGGGCATGGAAGCGGCAGTCAGTGCCATGGCCGCGCGTGGGAATGAACGCAAGGTGTCCACCGCCTCGATGGCAGCCATGAACAGCCTGTGGTGCGGGATGCCGGATGTGGAGGTCGCCGATTTCGGCACGCTGGAAGGGGGCGCGCAGAACGGCCTGTGGACATGGACGCTCTATGGCGAGCGCATGTTCGTCAACTGCGACAACCCCACCCTGCGCAGGCCGGTCGAAGGGGAGGTCGGGGCGGTTTTCATCTGGGCTGTCGCCAACGGAATCCATGCCGAAATCGAACGCACGGTGGCCTTTGGCCCGCTGCCCGCAGCCCGGCGCAGGGCCATCGACACCATTCTGGACATCCGCGCGGACATTGAAGGCGTGATGAAACCCGGCACCCCCCTGTCCGAACTGTTCCACATTACGAAAAGACGGCTTTCCGGCGCAGGCTACGCTGCCAACATTCCCGGGCGCATCGGTCATACCATCGGCCTGGGCGCGCATGAACATACCTCGCTCGATGCCCGGACAAACATCATACTCGAACCCGGCATGCTCTTTACGCTCGAACCCAACCTCCGCGTTCCGGCACACGGCATAGCAACCCAGATTTCCGATACCATCCTCATCACCGCGGACGGGCATGAATACCTGACACGCTACCCTGGCGGTTACCTGGAGGTCTGAAGTCACGGCCATGGCATCTCCCCTGATCGAGATCCGCAATCTCAGCGTGGTGTTCGACACGCCCGCCGGCACGCTGCATGCGGTCAATGACCTTTCGTACAGCGTGATGCCCGGCGAGACACTCGGGATCGTGGGGGAGAGCGGGTCGGGCAAAAGCGTGCATGTCATGGCCATGCTGGGACTGCTCTCCTCGCCTGCGGCCCGTATCGTATCGGGCGAGGTGCTGTTCCGCGGGCACGACCTGCTGCGCCTGCCCGAACGGGCGCTGCGCGACATAAGGGGGCGGGACATCGGCATGGTTTTCCAGGATCCAATGTCCTCGCTCAACCCGGTCCTGACCATAGGCCGCCAGATCAGGGAGGTCCTGCAGCGCCACACCGGCATGAACCGCCCGCAGGCCAGCGCCCGGGCCGCCGAACTGCTGGAACTGGTGGGCATACCGGACCCCGCGGGCCGGCTGTCGCATTATCCGCATGAATTTTCCGGTGGCATGCGCCAGCGGGTCATGATTGCAATCGGCCTTGCCTGCAATCCCGCCCTCCTGATCGCCGATGAGGCGACCACGGCCCTTGATGTCACGATGCAGGCACAGGTGATCGACCTCATCCGCGACATCAGGCAACGCCTTGGCACAACCGTCATATGGATCACCCATGACATGGGCGTGGTGGCCGAACTCGCTGACACGATCCAGGTCATGTACGCAGGGCGCATCATGGAACGGGGGCCTATCTCGCCTGTCTTTCATGATCCGCGCTCGGCCTATACGTGGGGACTCCTACGCTGCATGCCGGGCGGGGCACCGGGCAACGGGACGCAGCGCCTCTACCAGATTCCCGGCAGCCCCCCCAACATGGTGCATCCACCGCCGGGGGATCCCTTTGCCCCGCGCAACCGGTTTGCAACCGAACGCTGCCACCGGCAGGTGCCGCCCCTGCGCCAGGTTCCCGGTGGCGCGCCCGGCCACATGGTGGCCGCCTGGTACGACCTGCCCGAAATCCTGGCCACCCACCCGGAGTTGCACTGATGTCCGTCCCCGTACCGGTTGAAGCCACTGCCCCGCTGGTTGAAGTCCGTGACCTTGTGCGCCGCTATACGAAGGGCTGGCTGGGGGGCCGCGGCGTTACGGCGCTCAATGGGGTCTCCCTGTGCGTCAACAGGGGGGAAACCATGGGGCTGGTGGGCGAGAGCGGTTCGGGCAAGAGCACGACGGGGCGTGTCCTGCTGGGCCTGGAACGCGCGGATGAAGGCACGGTTTTTTTTGATGGTACACAAATCTCCGGCCTGTCCGACCGTGACATGAAACCATGGCGGCGGCGCATGCAGGCCATCTTCCAGGACCCGTACGGTGCCCTCAACCCGCGCCGGCAGGTCGGCAGTTTTATTGCCGAACCCCTGCTGGTACAGGGGATATGCCGCAACAGGCCGGAAATGGATGACCGGGTTGCAACGCTGTTGCGGCAGGTGGGGCTAGACCCTTCCTTCATGCGCCGCTACCCGCACGAATTTTCTGGCGGCCAGCGCCAGCGCCTGTGCATTGCACGCGCACTGGCGCTCGGGCCGGAGTTCATCGTGGCCGATGAACCGATTACCGCACTTGACGTGTCCATCCAGGCGCAGATCGTCAACCTGTTCCAGGATCTCAGGCAGAAAATGGGCCTGTCCTACCTGTTCATCTCCCATGACCTTTCGATGATCCGCTACCTGTGCCACCGCGTGGCGGTCATGTTACGGGGGCGGATTGTGGAACTTGCCCCCACGGAAGAGATTTTTTCCGACCCACGGCATCCCTACACCCGCTCCCTGCTGTCCGCGATCCCAATACCCGATCCTGACCGCCCCCATGTCAGGCCCGTCCGTTTCAATGCCGATGCGAACGTACCGGACCGACTGGCGGAAATGGTCGAGGTCACGGCCGGCCATTTCGTGCTCGAACACTGATGCACCTGGCAAGAAACACGCCCCGGAACCGCCGCATGATCCACCCCACCACTCTCTGGCTGCTGCTTGCAGGCAGCCTGACAGCCCTCGCGCAGCCGGCCTGCGCCAGTACGGTCACGATTGCCCTTGCGGGGGAAATCAACACCTTTGACCCTGACCAGACCAACTCGATCGGTACCGACCTGTCGGTCATGAGCAACATCTACCCCTCGCTCCTGCTACGCGCACCCGATGGCACGCTTGTCCCTTCACTGGCAACGCAATGGCATGCAGGCAGTGACACGGTGTGGCATTTCACCCTCCGTGCGGGTGCACGGTTCACGGATGGCGAACCCATTGATGCGCAAACCGTAAAATGGAACATCCAACGCATCCTGAACCGGCAGAAGGTCACGCCGGTCGCATCGTGGTACGCACAGATCGCCGATGTACAGGTCATTTCGCCAACACAGCTTGATATCAGGACATCATCGCCCTATCCGGCCCTTCCGGCACAACTGTCCATGATGTTCCTCCTGCCGCCAGAATGGGCGCGCACGCATGATCCGGCGCATGAGGTTTCATCCGGTGGTCCCTATATCGTGGACGAAATCGTCCCCGGTGACCATGTCAGCCTGCATGCCAATCCTGATTATTACGGGCCACGCCCGGCATTCGACCGGGTCATCTACCGCATCATTCCGGAAACGAATACCGCGCTGTATGCCCTGCAGGCGGGAGAGGTGGATTACGTTTCAAAATTTCCCACCAACCAGATCGGGCAGATCAACAGCCATGGTGGTGCAACCGCAGGGGCCGTACCCTCCAGCAGGACCGTATTCATCAAACTGAATACGGAAAAACCGCCATTCGACAACGCACAATTCAGGCAGGCCCTGAATTATGCCATTGATAAGCAGACAATTGCCGACACCATCTTTGACGGCCATGCCACGCCTTCGGGCTGCGAGGTCCTGACACCCGATTACTTTGGCTACAACAGGGACCTGCCGGGATATGGATACGACCCGCAACGGGCCAGGCGACTGATTGCCGAAAGCGGCGTTGACCTCTCCCGGCCCTTTGAATTCGACATCCCGCGCGGCAGTTACCTCCAGGGTGAGGAAGTGGCCCTTGCCATACAGGCCATGTTCAACGCCGTGGGGATCAGGACACGGATCCGGATGATTGATTTCGCGACCTATCTCGCCCGCTACAGGAAAGCCCACGACCTCTCCCCCGTCTCGCTGCTGGGGCAGGCCTGGCCCACCCTTGATGCTGCGGGATTCCTGAAGCTGTTCCAGACCGGCAATGCCTATTCCTACTGGAGCGACCCCACATTCGATGCGGCGCTGAAGGCGGGGGAGTCCACACTTGACCAGACCATGCGCGAACAGGCCTATGCAGCGGCAACCCGTACCATGTGCACGCAGGCCCCGGTTGTCTTTCTCTATATCGAGCCGGCAACCTATGCCTATTCCAAAAGGATTTCCCTCGTTCCGCGCGGGGATGGATGGGTACGCGCCTTTGACATGAAACCAGCCCGATAGGGCTTCTTCCTTACCCCGGTGCACGGAGGCACACGATATGCAGGACACAATCGACATGGCAGCGGGCCTGGTATGCGGCAGCAGGCTTTTTACCATACGCCATGAACAGGCAGGGTTTGTTGCGGGCACACAGGCCTGCCAGCAGGCCGTGCTTGCGCCGGCAGACTGCCATGGCCTTGATACCTCCATACGCCTGGCACTGGCGCACAGGATTGCCGTGCTGAACGAAGATGAAGCCCTGGCCCGCTTTTATGCCGGCCACCTGCACGCCCTTGCGCCGGACGGTGCGGTCCTGGCCCTGGCGGCGGGGCGTTCAGACATGGCCGACCCCCTTGCGGGCATGGCGCGGCAGGCCGACCTTGTCACGATGGACAATGCCGCCGCATCCGAAAGGCAACTGGTGGCGCTGGAAGCGGCGGGACTGGACAGGCCACAGATCGTGGCCCTGTCGGAACTGATTGCCTTCGTCAACTACCAGTGCCGGATCACCGCCGGCCTGCGACTGCTCAAGGCGTGATGCCATGCTGCCCAGGATCCGCATCAGGCCACTGCAATGGGTGCCCTATCTTGAACCCGTCAGGCTGGAAGACGCAAGTGCAGCCCAACTGGAGGCGATGAAGGTCACCCCGTCCTCCACCAGGATCTCCCCCTATGTCCGCACGCTTGCGCATGACCCGGAGAGCTACAGAGCCAGAACGGAACTGTTCAATGCCATCATGTATGCCAAAGATGGCATTCCACGCGCGGAACGCGAACTGGGCGCCCTGGCGGCATCGGTGGTCAATGGCTGCCGCTACTGTGCCATGATCCATGGCCGGCGCCTGGCCGAACTCATGAAAAGCGATGCTGTCATCACGGCATTATGGCATGGCCGCCCCAACCTCCTTTCCGCGCGTGAACAGGCGATATGGGCGTTTTCCTGCGCGCTGTCCCGCACGCCCCCGGCCGCAACGGGCGCACATGTGTCAGCCCTGCGCAGGGCCGGCCTGTCGGATGGCGACATTCTCGACCTGATCCACGTCATAGCGATTTTCGGCTGGGCAAACCGCCTCATGCATCCGCTCGGCCATGCCGTGCCCGCTGGCGCCGGGTCCTGACATGGCGCGTGGGATACTGGCTACCGGCCGCCCATGCCGGGGGCGCCTTCGGCCCGGAAGCGTGCCGTCTTCGGATCACACTGGACTTGTAACGGTTTTGTGCCGGTTGATTGAGCGTTTAAAGCTTTCAACAGGAAAGGCATGAGACCATGGCATTGAAGCAGACGGAAGAGTTTCGCCGCGAGGCGGTCAGGATCGCGCTGAGCAGCGGTTTGCCCAGGACACGGGTTGCGGCGGATCTTGGGATTGGCAAATCAACGCTGAGCCACTGGATTTCGCAGTATCGGTCGAGCGAACTGACAGCGACAGCGCCTGAAACGCAGACGGACCTCGTCAGGGAGAACGAGCGTCTTCGCCTGGAAAACCGTGTTCTGCGGGAGGAGAGGGAAATATTAAAAAAAGCCACGCAGTTCTTCGCGAGCCAAAAGACGTGAGGTTCGCGTTTATCAGGGAGCATCGTGACCGCTGGCCCATCGTGCGTTTGTGTCAGGTTTTGCAGGTCTCGACGCGTGGCTATCGGGCGTGGGTTTCCAGGCCCCTGTGCGAGCGCCAGCGCACAGACCTGAAGGTTCTGGCGCATATTCGCGAGCATTATGCCCTGAGCAACCGGACCTATGGCCGTCCGCGGATGACCATGGAACTCAAGGCAGCAGGGCTTGATGTTGGTGAGCGTCGTGTGGGGCGACTGATGAAAGCCAACGATATTCGTCCCGTGCGTACACGTCGGCACAAAGTCACGACCGATAGTCGGCATTCCCTTGGTTTTGCTGACAATATTCTGGACCGCGACTTCACGGCTGATGCGGCCAATCGGAAATGGGCAGGCGACATCAGTTATATCTGGACCAGCGAAGGCTGGCTCTACCTTGCCGTTGTCATTGACCTGTTCAGCCGTCGCGTTATCGGTTGGGCCGCCAGTGACCGGATAAAAAAGGACCTCGCCATCAGGGCACTCGATATGGCGGTGCGTCTACGCAATCGAGACTGTGTAGAATTTTGTGCGGTGCCATTTTTCAGGCCATTGGGAAGCGATCATCGAACATGATTGCGAGCTGGCATCTGACAGCGTGCCATTCGCGCACTGAGCGCTTCCACTGTGTGGAGGTAGCATTGAGCGCCAGGTAAATCAATTTTGCCGCAGCCTCGTCACTCGGGAAGTGGCCGCGGGTGCGCACGGCGCGACGGATCTTTGCGTTCAGGGCCTCAATGGCATTT
>ERZ746981.397-NODE-397-length-15462-cov-31.198375_pt1 | contig 15462 bp, 18 predicted proteins | sample MGYA00374948_ERZ746981 | MGnify/ENA primary metagenome ERZ746981 (study PRJEB28757, sample SAMN06711160) | food metagenome | host: microorganism | place: China:Harbin | collected 2017-01-30 | study: EMG produced TPA metagenomics assembly of the Analysis of...
TAGCGGGGCGTAGCTTTGGTTGTCAAACTCATAACCTGAAGGCCGCAGGTTCAAATCCTGCCCCCGCAACCATGAATGCCATTTAAAAACAATGACTTAAAAGGCGGCGCAAGCCGCCTTTTGTCGTTCGAGAACACCAACTGGAATCATATAGGAATCATCAGGGGGAGAAAAACCGCGTAGCAGGCCGTCGCATGCAGCGCGGCGCTGGTGGGCCGGGAAGGGCACGAATCGGTCTACGGTGTTCAGGTCGTCACTTGGGCGACGCCATTGTGACGTGTGTATGCGGCCCCATAAAAGGCTCGGAGATGCCCACAAAAGCACGTATCCCGACCTTATGACTTCAATGATTGGATGAAACAGGCGACAACAAAGGCTGTGCCGACGGGTTTGGCCGTCGTGTTGGGTAAGACAGCCTTATGTCCAAAGCCGATCTGAACCTCTTACACGCTCTGGATATCCTGATCGAAGTCCAGAGTGTGACACTCGCCGCCGAACGTCTGGGGACAAGCCCGCCTTCGGTCAGTCGCTTGTTGGCCCGAGCCCGTGACATGCTGGACGACCAGATTCTGGTGCGGGCTGGACGTGGGCTTGTTGCGACTGAACGCGCCAAGGAGCTTCAGGCGGGCATCCGTCATCTTCTTGCTGAGGCGGATACCCTGTTGAATGCTCATGCGGCGTTCGATCCCGGTGGACTTGAGCGTCGTTTCACGATCCGGGCCAATGATGGTTTCACGGGGGCCTTCGCCTCCGGTTTATACAATATCCTTGCCGATCAGGCCCCGCGCGCGACCCTGCGCTTCGCCCAGGAACATGAGTTTGATGATGAGGCGCTTCGCGAAGGGCGGATCGACCTGGACATCGGCGCAAGTCGCGCGATGGGACCGGAGGTTCGGCTTCAAACCATTTTCCGCGATCATCATATCGCGCTTGCCCGTGGCGATCACCCGATCTTCTCCAGGGATATTTCTCCCGAAACCTTCGCGGCCTTTCCGCATATCAGCGTCTCGCGCCGTGGTCGGTCCACAGGGCCGGTCGATGAGGCGCTTCAGAAACTCGGGCTGACGCGACACGTTCCGTTGATCGTGCCCTCGTTTCTGATCGCCCTTTCGGCACTGGCGGGCACGCAACTGATCGCGCTGGTGCCACGGCATGTCCTGCCGGTCGTCCGCAATCTCGGCAAAGCGCTGCGCTGGTTCGATATTCCGCTGGAGCTTGAGAGTGTCGTTCTGGCGCAGGCATGGCATCCCCGCTTCGACGCCGATCCCGCCCATCGGTTTCTACGCCAATGTGTTCGGACGGTCTGCCAGTCCTTTCCCGATGGATTTCATTTTATGAAATGACTCTTTGCCGCCTTTGTCATGTTTTCCCGGTCCCGCCGCAGCCAGAACAGGGAGCGGAAACAGACAAGGTTATCTCCCGATGTTGGGAATAAAGAGAAAAGAGCGGCAGAAATTTCCAGTCACGGTCGAGAGTGTATCGGACGTAACGCCTCACATGCGACGTTTTCGCGTTGCAGGGGACGCGCTACGCACGCTTGAACTCGACGAACCCGCACAATGGATGAAGGTATTCGTTCCTTGCTCAGGTGACCAGTCCCGTGTCGGACGGGCCTATACCGTTCGTAACTTCGATCCTTCTCACGGACGTATGGATCTGGATTTCGTGCTGCATGGCGACACAGGGCCTGCGTCGCGCTGGGCGGCGCATGCGTGGCCCGGCGAGCAGATCATCATCGCTGGACCAGGCAAGGGCTATCCGGTCGATCCAACAGTGCGGCATCATCTCCTGATCGGTGACGCGACCTCGCTGCCTGCGATCGCGGCGATTCTGGAGGTCCTGCCAGAAACGGCAGAAGCGATCGTTTTCGCGGAAGTGGCCACCCCCGAAGAAGAACAGCCGTTCATGTCTCGCGCGTCGGTTGAATGCACATGGCTGCATTCCGGCAAGGAGTGGCCCGGTACAACAGGCAGGCTGGAGCTTGCGGTTCAGAACGTCGCACTGCCACTTGACGACTGCTCGGTCTGGGTCGCGGGGGAATCCCTCATGGTGCGATCCCTGCGGAGTTGGTTTCTTGTTGACCAGCGGCTGAGCCGCTCCCAGTTGCATGCGAAAGGCTATTGGAAACTCGGTGTCGCGGATCATCGCGACCGTGACTGACCAGATCGATATTCTCTCCGACAGAGATCCGAAAATGCTGAAAGCGTCGCCATTTCGACGGCGGCTTCTTCTCATGCTGGGCACAGGGCTGATTGCGTTATCAGGATGTGCGCCGGGCCGTGATGAGAAGGCTGCCCGAACACCCGATGATCTTTCGTCGCTTCGCGCGGGGCGGGAGATCACGTCGGCGCAACATCATGCCAGCCCACTCGCAGCGTGGTGGGCTGTCTATGCCGACCGGCAACTCGACGCGCTCGTCGCGCAGGCGGAAGAGGATGCGCCGTCCCTTCAGAGCGCGCAGGCGCGCCTTCGCGAGGCGGAAGCAGTCGAGGGTGCGGCACGGGCAAACCAACTGCCCCATGTCGATGGCTATGGCTGGATCGCGGGTGAGCAGTTTCCCGGTCATTCGTATTATCCGGCCCCGTATAAGGGGAATTTCGGTAGCGAAGGCCAGTTTCAGCTCGACGTGCAATACCATGTCGATTTCTGGGGACGGTGGCGAAAGACGACCCGCGCGGCGGCATACTGGCAGATCGTCGCCGAGCAGGAAGCCGCCGATGCGCGGCTATTGATCGAGACGGCGGTCGTCAACGCCTATGTGCGGCTCGACGCGGCCTACAAGATGCAGGACGTGGCCAGAGCCGGGCTGTCGCGGCGTGAGGGCGTCGTTGCGATGCTGGCCTTGCGTGCAAAAGCCGGTCTTTCAACCGACATTGATGCCGTAGCAGCCCGTGAGGCCCTGACCGATACACGCAGCCAGATCGATCTTCTGGATGGTGAGATCAGCGCAGGTCGTCACGAAATCGCCGCCCTGCTCGGCAAGACACCTGCCTTCGCAGACGGGTTGAACAGGCCACGCCTGCCATCCATTGCCGATCCTGCCCCCCTGTCCTCCGTACCAGCCGTGTTGCTAGGCTACCGGCCGGACGTCTCCGCCAAGCGCGCTGCCGTCGAAGCGGCGGCTAACGCGGTTGGTGCGGCACGGGCCGCATTCTATCCCGACGTGGATCTCGTAGCGTTCGCCGGTTTTCGGGCACTCGATATCGGCCATATTTTCCGCCCCGGCAGTGTGGCATCGCAGTTCGGACCTGCGGTCACGCTCCCGATTTTCCAGGGCGGGCAGCTTCGTGCGGCGCTCAAGAACCGGCTCGGCGAATATGATGCGGCGGTCAGCGACTATAAGCCCAGCGCCACCGAGGAAAAACGCATAGCCTCGTTCGTCCGGCGTCGGAACAGCGGATCGAGGGGAATATGTAGTGCCGGGCGGATGATGGCGGCGGTGCCGCCGTGCAGGGAGAGGGAGAATGTCGCTTCCTGAGTGGTCAGGACGATGACATGGCCCATTGCGTCGGTTTTTTCGAAAACCACCTCTCCCAATGCGGAAAATTCGGGCAGGGCAGGTGGCGCGAAGGGGTCGAATGCTGGTGTCAGCGTGATGATGCCGCTGGTGGCGCTGGGCTTCCAGATAACGGGAAGACGGGTGATGGGGATATCGGGATCATGCGGGAAAACGCAGCCTCCATCGTTCGCAGAAATGGCTCCACTGTTTTCCAGCCCGCACTACGCTGTCTCCCGTGAGGTGGACAGTTTCGCGGTAGTCGTCGCGATAACTGTCCCAACGGCGCATAAAGGCTCCGGCTAGCCCGGCCTCGTCCAGACGGTCGAGTGCCCGCAGATCGGGTTCCGAATGCCAGATGCTGGTCGGCATGGCAGGCGCTCTCCTATCTTCGGGGGCTCCGTCAGCGGTGGGGACAGATCATGATCCTTGGCGGGATTCCTGTTTGCATAGTGCGAAGGGCGCATCACGAAATGGCGTGATGTGCGTCATATGAATCAACTGGCGGCCCATAAGGGCCGCGCCGCTCGCGGTGCGGAGCGCCGCGTTGTCTCGCCTCGTTGTAGAGTGATCAAAGGGTTGGATGATCGCAAAGAGAGTCATGACGAACGTGCTTGTCTATCGTTTCTTCGATAATCAGATGCGCACCGCCACATCGTGAGCGAAGGTTTGTCCCAACGCCTGTGTAGTGATGCTGGCAATGCGATATCCGTTAGCCGGGGTTGTCAGATAGGAAAGGTAGGCTGCTGCGCGACCGCCGTCGTCACCATCGAGATCGGCGCGATCGCTGATTACCAAGCCGCCTTTCCGTAATGCAGGCTCCAGCAGGAGTAAGAGATCAAGGTAGAGCCCTTTAGACGCATCCAGCAGGATAAGGTCGATCGACTCAGGAAGGTCACGCGACAACGTGGTGCGGGCGTCTCCGATGCGAATGTCCACGAGGTCTGCCAGTCCTGCCTCCCGCAGGTTGGCGGAAGCCCTTTCTGCTTTGTCGGGGAGAAGTTCCGATGTCACCAGTCGGCCCCCGCGATTGTCGCGTAAAGCCGCTGCGAGAAATAATGTTGAAACACCGAAGGACGTGCCGAATTCGATGATATGTTGGGCTCTGGTGCTGCGCGCCAGAATATAGAGCAGGGCGCCGAACTCGGGCGTAACGGGTAATCTGGCATCTTTCATGGCCTCGTAGAAACCACGCTGGCCGTCATGTGTCAGTCCTTTGGCTTGCGCCAATTGGCGTATCGCTGGATCTTGCGAGAGTGTCTCGGAATAAAGGCGATCAATCACACACTGAATCTGCGGTGCGAATTGTGGACGAAAGAGGGGGGTGATCATGGTGACTCCGCAAGGAAAACGAGAGGCATCCAAGAGTAATGGTATGGTCGCCGGTGGCGTTACTCGCATTTTCGCAGAGGGAGCCGACCTGTCATTTGCGCCAAGGAAATGGCCGCATCAGGCACGCTCAGAAGCGACGATCGACGCTATTTTAGAGGCGACTGCTCAGCTTCTGGAAACGGGACGAAGTTTCAGTACCAACGCTATCGCCGAACGTGCTGGCGTGGGAATTGCCACGCTCTACCAATATTTTGAGAACAAGGAGAGCGTCGTCGCGGCACTTAGTCGTCGGGTAAGGGAAACACTGGTCGATGATGTTGCGTCATTACTCGAAACCGCTTGCTCGTTGCCACTTTCCGAGGGTGTGCGCTGTCTGGTCGTCGCTGCCGTGAAGGCGGACAAGAGCCGCCCATCGTTTGCGGTCCGGCTTGATCGGTTGGAGGCGGCTCTTTCTTTGGAAGCGGATCATCTGCTGGTAGCGGCTGAGCTTTGCGCGATTGTTGCGTCGTTCCTCAAGTGTCAGGGGATTGTTCAGGAGGATACTGCAAAAATTCTGGCAGATGACCTGTGCACGATAACAGGGGCACTTATTGACGCTGCACACAATCGACAGATGCCTATCGATGATTTTCTGATTGACCGTATTACGCGAAGGTTGGTCGCGATTATTCAGAGCGCGCTGCAAGTGGAACGGTGATTAATGCGGTCTTGTTTTTTCTTCCAATCCGTAAGGATCAGCGCGCGACTACTTCGTAGTAGGTGACAGGCCGGAAAGAGGGAGGGGGCGACTTATGCCGCCGCCCGTCTCTCGCCCCAATAGGCCAGCCGCCGGGATGCCGTGGCGGCGTGGGTTGCGTCCAGTTCCATGCCCAGCCAGTCGCGGCCAAGATGCTGCGCCGCGACCAGGGACGAACCGGAACCGCAGAACGGGTCCAGAACCAGCCCGCCAGCCGGGCAGAAGGCATGAACCAGGGGCAATAGTGCCGCGACGGGCTTCTGTGTCGGGTGCATCCTGTTGCCACTATAGGGCATGTCGATCACGTTCGGGATGGGCTGGCGGGGCAGCTTCGCGTCACCCTTGGCCAGTAGGTAAGCCGCCTCATGGGTGTAGCGGACGAACCGGGCGGATGACGTATAGGACTTGCGAAAGATGATATGCCCCATGGGCCGAAACCCCGCCGCCTTCCAGGCCGCCATGAACAGGTCAATCCGGTTTCACGCATAGAACGAAAGGGCGAACCCGCCGTCCTTCAAGACCCGGTGCATCTGGTTGAACGCGGGCCGAAGCCATGCCGCATTGTCATCGTTGCGCACCGTCCGGCCGTCGCGCCCCTGATAGCCGACTAAATATGGCGGGTCCGTGAGGATGAAATCCACGCTCCCGCGCGGCATGGCCCGCATGAGGGAAACGCTGTCGCCGTGGCGGATCACATCGCGGAAATCGGTTGCTGCGTTAAGGTTGCCAGTCATAGTGTCTCCCTTTTGTTCCGCGAGAAACAGCCCCCGCTGTTCCTCTGCCTCGCGGCGAGCAGCGGGGTAGCAATGACAGGGGCGACCGGAGGGGAGGGGAATCACCCGCGTCTGCACGGAGCGCAGCGCAGGAAGACCGGGGAAACCCCTCCGGGCGGCGTCAGCCTGTTGACGCGAACCCTTGTAGGCGCGAGGGCAGAGCCCTTAGATTTTCACTTTCGAATCGTCAAAATTCAATTGTGACAATTCAAGGGAATGTGACATATAGATACCGTCGACTACGGGCTTCTTGTTCTGACGTCGGTGTGTGTGTGGCGCGACTCTTTCGATCATGATTGTCAAGCCGATTGGCCGTTCTCGCGTATGCAAGGGCAGGCCGAGAGGTTCTCGACGGTCCACTGGCGAGGGGTCCGAGGTTTCCGCTGCTGGCAAAGCGTCAGCTTAGGTGTGGTATTGCTGCTTATCGGGGCGATGTGTGGTAAGCAGCAGCATGCCAACTAAGGATATATAAGATTGGGTAACTCGGCTCTGGTGGAGTTGGGAAAAATTTCAAATCTGGAAATGGTTTGGGAGGATTTCTGGCGCCGTACGAGAGGGAAGACCACTCCAGGCGTGGACGATGTTTCGCCTGCTTTGTTTCGAGAGCAGAAATCTTCTCGGCTTCAATCGATTCATCGTGATTTACGAAATGGCTATCAGTTTAGTGCGCTTCGTGGAGTGGCGGTTCCAAAAACTGATCCATCAAAGCTGCGCCTGATTTGTGTTCCTACAATCGCTGACCGTATTGTCCAACGGGCTATGTTAAAGGTCTTAGAGAAACAATCGAGAAGATTGGGTATTCTCAATGAAGTAAGTTATGGCTTTGTGCGAGATGCGGGCGGGGCTGAGCGAGGAGTATACGGCGCTCACAAAGCTGCATCCAAACTTCGCGACGAAAATCCATGGGTATTTAAAGCAGATATTTCAAAGTTTTTTGATACGATCGACCGCAAGGATTTGTCTGACCGTTTTTGTCGGGCCTTTCGTCAAAAGTCGCTAGCTCCTCTATTTTTGGCAGCAATCAACTGTGAGGTATTGGAGCGAGGAGACCGGACAAGGATTGCAATATCCCAAAATAATATAAAGACGGGAGTCGGCTTGCGTCAGGGAATGCCTCTTTCGCCTATTCTAAGTAATTTTGTACTTGGAGATTTTGACAAGATTATAGGTTCTAAATACCCAATGGTAAGGTACGCTGATGACCTTATTATTTTTACTAAGACGGAAGCCTCGTGTGCCGAGGCCAAAGTTCGGGTTGAAAGCGAGCTGGAAAAATTGGGATTAAAGCTAAGTGCAGAAAAAAGTTATATAAGATGTCCAGATGAACCGGTTGAATTTCTCGGCATGCAGTTGGCGCTTAATGGATCTAGAAAATATGAATTAATTATATCTGAGGAACAAGTATTGGAAATTCGAGGTAATATTAGAAAATATCATGATTTGTCGTTCCTTAGATCTCGCGGAATTGATGCGCCCAAGCTCTTCAAACGGCTAGAGTTAATGCGCAGCGGGTATTTATCTGCTTACGCTTACGCCGCTAACAGAGATAAATTTGAGCGTCGTCTGACGCAATGGATTCAAGGGTGTTCTTATAAAGTATATGCTTCAATCTTCGGTCGCGCAGCAGTTGATAACCTTAGTAATGATCAGAGGAAATTCCTGATGCTTCCGTAAGGTATATTATTTTAATTAACGAAATATATATTATTCATTAAGTGATAAATCAATCAAATAGTTTGCGGCGTATTTTTCTTTTGGGTCTTTTAACCTAAAGATTCTGCTATGCAATTTGATATCTTATTTGCCGTTTCTCTGATGGGATCGGTCTTGAGGTGGGCATACCGTGCGGTGGTCTGCACCTGTGTATGACCCAGCAACCGCCCGATCATGGTCAGGTCCGCGCCAAGCTGGAGCGCGTCCGATGCGAAGGAATGGCGGAGATCGTGGATGCGCAGCGTGTCCAATCCGGCTCTTGCGCGCAGGCGTCGCCACGGTTTCTGGATGTCCGTCAGATACTGCCCCTCCACTTTCCCGGTGATGACATAGGGATTGCCGTCGATCCGGGGGATTTCCGCCAGCACGTCCAGCGCCGCCTTGCCGATAGGCACGATTTTGGCTCCGGTCTTGGAATCCGGCAGGCGCAGGACGCCAGCCCGAAAGTCCACATGCTCCCATTTCAGCGTCTGGATTTCCCCAAGGCGGCATCCGGTGAGCAGCAGTAGCCGGATGCAGGTCGCGGCTTCCGGCTCGCCGTCTGCCTCCCGGAGCACCTTGCCCAGCCGGGCCAGTTCGTCGGGCGTCAGGTAACGTTCCCGCTTTACTTCCTTGTAGCGTTTGACCTTCCAGCACGGATTGATCCCGTCCGTCCGCACGCCCCAGGTGTCGGCCAGGGTGAACATGATCGACAGCACCCCAAGCACCCGGTTAGCTTGGTAGGGCGTCTCTTTCAATCCCTGGTGCAGTTCGACGACATCGGCGCGGGTCACGTCGATGACCTTGAGTGTTCCCAGCTTCGGGGTGATGAACAGGTCCACGCAGCGGCGATATTCATATTGAGTCGAGGGCTTGCAATGAGAGGCGACGTGTTCGTCGAGGAACCGCTTGCCGAACTCTTTCATGGTCGAGGCGGCGCGGAGCCGGTCGCGCTGCGCGCCGGGATCGCTGCCCAGCCGGACATCGGACAGATGCTTCATGGCCTCGGTGCGAGCCTGATCTGGTGTGATCGGGCCATGCGGGCCAATGTTGACCCGTCGGATGCGTCCGCCCGCGCGGAACTGGGCGAGGTAGATTTTCCGGCCCGAGGGATGGACCCTGAGACCAAAGCCCCGAAGCTCGTCGTCCCAGAGGAAATATTCCTTGCCGGTTTTGGTGGCGGCTTCGACGGAACGTTTCGTGATCTTGACCATGCTCTTGCCTCCAGCGCCGGAATCACTGGAATCAAATAGGAATCATTTGGGGGCGAAATCAGGCGATCCCGGTCAAGGAAGAGTGTGCCATGCTCCGAGTAAAAACGTAAGGAAAACCGCCATTTATCGCAGAAAAACTGGCCGCGTGCGGCAAAAGTGCAAGTATTCGACTAGAACTCATAACCTGAAGGCCGCAGGTTCAAATCCTGCCCCCGCAATACCCGATACCGACACTCCCGAAGCCCTGGCTCCGGGAGTGTTCGTGTTTTTGGCCCCCTGATCGCGTGAGGCTGCGAAATCCAGCAGGTTTCCGAGTTCGCCATGGAGCGTAGCGTGCATTTCGCCTCGGCCCTTGCCGGGATGAAGCACGATCTTCTCGATCAGAGCCCGGATGGCTTCGGATGCCTCCTGCCTGTCCTCGGGATGGTTCAGCGTTTCGGCCAGCCGCTCGACCTTGTGCTTGAAGATGCCCGCGACATTGGGATGGATATCCGGCACGTCCTGGGGCTGGGCAGCGAGCAGGGCGATCAGTTCATCCTCGCGGGCTTCCATCTCGCGCATGCGCTCGACCATGCCGCGCGTGTAGCCGCCATCCTCGATCACCTGGAGCATCTGTTTCAGCCCCTTGCGCAATTTGGTGAGTTCCGTCTGCCAGCCGGCCGTACTGGCGCGGCGCTCATGGTTGGCGCGATTGGTTTCTTCGACATAGGCGCGCATGGCCTCTGCTGCCGCTTCCGGCGTCATCAGCCGGTCCTTGAGACCCGACAGCACCCGGTCCTCCAGTTCCGGGCGGCGGATCGTGGTTTTGTTGGTACAGGAACGATTGTCCATGTGGGTGGAGCAGGCGAAGCGGTCACCGCCCCGGATTGAACAGGGGCCGCCGCACACGCCACAGAACACCAGGCCCGACAGCAGCGACTTCGGCCGGCGCTGGCCATTCAGCTTGTTGATCGACGCCCGGATACCGGCGCTGATATTCACGCTCTTCTCCGCGATCAGTGCCTGCCGGGCGCGGACGGCCTGCCAGAGGTCGTCGTCCATGATCCGCAGTTCCGGAACCTCGGTGACGATCCATTCCGCTTGCGGGTTCAGCCGCGATACGCGCTTGCCGGTCTGCGGGTCTTTCAGGTAGCGAAGCCGGTTCCAGACCAGACGTCCGACGTAAAGCTCGTTGTTCACAATGCCGGTGCCGCGCAGGGCGTTGCCCCGTAGGGTGGTGTTGTTCCACTTGCCGCCGGTAGGACTGGGGATGTTTTCATCGTTCAGGCGTCCAGCGATGGCAAGCGCGCTGCGTCCGGACGCGAATTCACGGAAGATGCGGCGCACGATCTCCGCCTGAACGGGATCAATCTCGCGCTCGCCCCGGATCAGTTCGCCGCGTGCGTCCATCTGATGCACGACACTATAGCCGTAGCAGATCCCGCCGCCGGACTTGCCGGCCTCGACCCGCCCGCGCAGGCCGCGATGGGTCTTCATGGCCAGATCCTTGAGGAACAGTGCGTTCATCGTGCCTTTGAGGCCGACATGCAGTTCACTGATTTCGCCCTCGGCCAGGGTGACGATCGTGACGCCGGCGAATTGCAGGCGTTTGAATAGGGTGGCGACATCGGCCTGATCACGGGAGACGCGATCCAGCGCCTCGGCCAGCACGACATCGAACTGCCCGGCCTGGGCGTCGCGGAGTAGGGTCTGGATGCCGGGGCGCAGGATCATGCTGGCCCCGGAGATTGCCGCGTCACGGTAACACTCCACCACCTGCCACCCTTCGCGTGTGGCGCGCTCTTCGCAGAGCCGGAACTGGTCCTCGATCGAGGCCGCCCGCTGGTTGTCGGAGGAATAGCGGGCATAGAGCACGACACGGGTCATGACGGACTCCTGATGAAAGAAGGAATGGCGGCTGATTATTCCTGACGGTAAGGTAAAGAGAAATAGAAATCATTTTATATCGGTCACTGCGGTCGAAAGTGGCCCAATCAATGCGTAGGAGCGTTTCAAAAACCAACGAACAGGACATCCAGTGCGCGCGTGATGGCGTCATGATGGGTATCGATGGAACAAACGGGCTTACGGAGTTCCGAAGCCGGAACGCTGGCCAGTGCCTGTGTCAGCAAAACGTGTGGCACGTCCTTAATTTCGATGACGGGATTCAACTCGCTGATCGGCGGCGGCGCATCAGAGGCCGGGATCAGGGGAACGACCATTCGGGTTGCCAGTCGAGACAGGAGTTCCGCCTGCACATCGACCACGTACCCCGCGCGGCGCTTGCCCGGCATGAGATAGACATCGAGACGCGCCATCAGAACGCCCGATACTCGGCCAGCGGCAGGCCGTGCGTCTCGACATGCTCGTTCCAGGACTGGATTGCGTCACCGTTCTCGGCGAGCCAGTTTTCGCGTCTGCGGGCGGCGAGTGCCGCGACGAGGCCCTGCTCGCAGGCTTGCGAGACGTTGAGCCCCAAGCTGCGCGCTTCCGTCAGAAGATGCGCGGGCAGGGTAATGTTGGTGGCGCGTCTGGTGCTGGTCGTGGCTGACATCGCATGGACTCCTTACGACAGGAAGTATGCGCATGATGGATGCGCATTTCAAGGATCTTCCCGGCCTTCCTGATCAAGGCTCATCTTGTCAGGCCGTGGTTCATTGTCGTTGGCGATCTGACCCAGCCGCCGTTCGAATTCCTCGCGGGCGATCTGCCGTCCCAACAGACGCGCCAGGACGAGGATCAGTGCGTCCGTTCGCGCCTTCATGACGGGATCGGAAACAGCGGCTTTGCCGTCAACTGGCGACTTGTTATCGTTGGCCGGAGATCGCGGCCCGGGGTTCGATATGCGGCCCTTGTCCGTCATCGTCCTGCCCTTTCTGTCTGGAGAGGACAACACCATCACGTTCTGAAAAGCGCCACGCAACGAGAAAAAATTAGTCCTTTCCAAGGGATTTTCGGTTTGTGTCGGTCTCTGCGTACTGGGGCGCAGTCAGGCGTACATGTGGCGGTGTTTGTGGCCTGAACGGAAGATATCACAAGTGCGTGATGAGTTTGGATGTGTATAAAGTGCGCAATGGCTGCTTCTGAATCAAAGCGGCGGTGGTGGCCCCGACAACGATTCCAACCATGTCGCAATCTGCTCAGCACATGCCTCGGGCGGTAAGGCCGTGTTATCGACTGTCAGATGGTAGGTTGCCCCTGCGTCGCATAAATTGCGCTCACTCTTCGCGTTGGCCACCAGAGCAGGATCTCGAACCTTATTGAAGGCCGCGCGATCTGCGGAGACGATGCGCTCTGCAAGTTCATTTGAGTCACATTCAAGGATGACTGAATACAGGTCACTTCCTCGGACGCGCGCCAAATCGATAATCGCGCGCCATGTCTCCTCCAGAAAACCAGTACCGCCACTGGCCACAACGTTTGTCAGGATTATTGGGATATTGAGAGGCAAGCGTGCCAACTGTTCGAAGGTTGTCGCCCTTATTGCTCGGACAGCATCATAAAATTGGTCCGTTCCTCGATCGGCAATCGCTTCTGCCAGATCTAAGATGGCGTGATTGATGATGAGGCGCGCGCCGATCCGCGCGGCCAGAATACGACCTACCGTTAATTTACCAACGCCGGGCCAGCCATTCAGATTGATGAGCATCATATCGCCCTCCTTGCCCACCGTGATCGTCTGGCGTCTACATAGTCGAAAGCGATTACGTTAGAGAAGCATCGCGATGACTGTTCCGTTCCCCATACCACGTGGAAGTTGCCACCAGGCTGGCGCGTGAGCGTGAAGTCTGGTGCCGTCACTCTGTCGGCAATGTCCGTGCTGACCGAGAGCCGGCGGCGAAGAGGAAACAGATGTCATGCCCGACGATCCGTCCGCGCTGCTCACGACGGTCGAACTGACGTGGATCGAGAAGCAGGTGGAACGCTGGCTGCGCTTCGGTCGGCCGGTCACGGACATGATCCTTGACCGTCAGCGGCGCGTGCTCAGCTTCGTGCCCGGCAGCGTGTTCGCCTTCGTCCGCTGGGCCGCCAATGACTATGGCACGATCGCGTCGCACATCGACATCGTGCGCACCGTCCGCCCCGGCGAAGACTACCAGAAGCGTCTTTGCAGGAGCGGAGCCAGAATGGAAAATTTCGCCAGTTGGGCGGCAGCGAGCACGCCGAACAACCAGAGAGGGATGATGTGGGGTCGTGTCTTGTCCATCGGCAGGGACGGTAATGCCGCCCCGGTGGAGATGAACACGAAAGAAATATGCGTCAGGAAACGGCTGTCGTCAGTCGTCCCACCCTGCCATTGGCCAAGGGAATGGTCTCCCAGCGCATGACGCCGGCGCGGACGACGATCATGTCGCTGTCATTGGTGCCCGTGGCGAATGTCAGACATTGAAAGGGACGGTCGAACCAGCCGGACTCTGGCAGCGTCGCTTCCGCTGCCACGATTTCCGGGCTGGCGTAAGGCCAGAGGGAGACGCCGAGATAAGTGTTTACGTCCGCTCTCCAGCCTGCGGCGCGCGCTGGCGAGGCGACCAGCAACTGATGGGTTGCATCGCACACGAGATGGACCGGCAGGGTCGAGGTTTCGATCAGTCGCTTCAAGGCGGCATCGGTGCGACTGTCGGCATGGGCCGCGATCAGGGTCGCAATACGATCACGAACGTCCGGTTCCGGCTCATGCTTGCCGCTTTCCCAGCGTGATACACTACCTTGGGAGACGTTCAGCAGCTCGGCGGCGTGACTTTGCTTCATGCCGTTCAGGCGACGAAAGCGGCGCAAGGCGCGTCCAACAGGCAATTCTCGGATCATGATGAACCTCTTGATGAATCCGTTGGCAGAACCTAGTTTGAGGAGTTATCGTGAATATCAGATAGCAATCTCTAATGAGTGTTGGTATCGGCCAGACCGTGCCCCCGCAACCATCTGAACTTGCGATGCCAACGCATCACGAACCCCAGTCCGGAAACGGACTGGGGTTTTTGCTTTTCCGGACGACGAGATCGTCAGGATGCCGGCAAGGTCGCCTCGGACATCAATCTGGAGGCCCTTATCAGATGGCGTGAGGATGATCGCCTCGATCAGCGAACGGATCACCTCTGCCGCCTCCTGGCGTTTCTCGTCCAGTTCGGAATGCAGCATGTCGTGCAGACGCGCGAGTTGCCGGTGGTAGAACTCCGCCATCTGCGGATGGAGCAGGGGAGGCGGTGCCTCGGCAGTTGCGAGGAACTCCGTCAACTCAGCCTTGCGGGCTTCGAGCTTCGATCCGCGTTCTTTGACGGTTTCGATCGAGATCGCTTCGGAAAGATAGAGGTCCATCAGCCGCTGGATGTCGCGCTCGACCCGCTTCAGTTCTGATTCCGCTGCGCCGATGTCGGCCGACGCCTCCATGCGCAGCCGGTTCATCTCACTGGTAAAAGCATTACAGAACTCGGCGAACAGGTCCGGATCCATGAGATGGTGACGTAGGGCGTCGAGCACGCGCCGCTCCAGCTCCTCGCGACGCATATTGGTCCGGTTGTCGCAGGTGCCCTTGTTGCGCGCCGTCGAGCAGCCGAGCAAGGCGCCGGAGATCATTGAATAGCCGCCACCGCAGCAGCCGCATTTGCTGAGGCCGGAGAACAGGTAACGGGGACGGCGCTTCTCGCGGAAATGGTCGGGCAGGGAGGCATCGCGTGTATTGCGGCTGGCGCTGACGCTGGCCTGCCGTGTCTTGACCGCGTCCCATAGATCCTGATCGACGATCCGCAATTCCGGCACCTCCTGGATAACCCATTCGGATTCCGGATTGGGGCGGGCCTGGCGCTTGCCGGTGTCGGGATCCTTGATGAAGCGCTGCCGGTTCCACACCAATTTTCCGACATACATCTCATTATTGAGGATGCCGGTGCCCCGTGCGCGGTTGCCGGTGATGGTCGAGAAGCCCCATGCCCCGCTGCCCGGTGCCGGGATACCTTCGTCGTTGAGACGGAAGGCAATGGCGCGCGGCCCCAGTCCGGCCGCGAAGTCTCGGAAGATGCGACGGACAACGTCCGCCTCATGCGGGTTGATGGTCCGGTCGCCCCGGATCGGCTCGCCATTGGCGTCGAGTTTGCGTACCACGTCATAACCATAGGCGTTGCCGCCGCCCGACTTGCCCAGTTCCACGCGCCCCCGCAGGCCGCGATGGGTCTTCTCGGCCAGATCTTTCAGGAAGAGGGCGTTCATCGTGCCCTTGAGGCCGACGTGAAGGTGGGACACCTCGCC
>ERZ746981.398-NODE-398-length-15399-cov-11.658791_pt1 | contig 15399 bp, 12 predicted proteins | sample MGYA00374948_ERZ746981 | MGnify/ENA primary metagenome ERZ746981 (study PRJEB28757, sample SAMN06711160) | food metagenome | host: microorganism | place: China:Harbin | collected 2017-01-30 | study: EMG produced TPA metagenomics assembly of the Analysis of...
AGTCGTTTCTTGGGTAAAAAAAATTTAATGGCGCCCTTATTAGGATGGTGAATAAATTTAACTTTTTTTTTTTTTTTTTTTCCCCCCCCCCCCCCCCTACCTTCTTTCTTTCTTTCTTTGATATAAAGTAGCATAATAGAAATCTGGAGAAGTCGCCTAATTTTACTGATTACCTCAACAATGAACATGCTGTTATACTCTTAATTTGCTTGAACTTTTGCTTCCAATTTTTTTTGTATTTTGGTGATTCTAAAAGTAATATACCTAATAAGCATTACTTTGTTATATTTGACCTCAACCAGTTATTCTTTCATATACTTGCAAAATAATAAAGCGTAAAATTATATTTAGGTTATTCAAGAAAAGAATACGGAGAAAAAGTAACGCAAAAGCAAGTAAGGTAAGAAATTTATTTACCGCGTTTTCCCTAAATAAGGCATATTCCAGAATAAATCTGAAGCAAAGAGCTTTTCGGAAACAATCAAACTTCTCCCAAAGTTTAAATAAGTAATGCAATTAATCTTAGATGTTGCTTGTTGGGTAACCATGAAATTCTAGTGTGCAGAAAGAAGAAGATCGATTATTGATAACGCGTACGTATATTATGCATAGAACCAGCGATTGTTATTCATTTCATAGACTTATTTTTCGATTAATTTTTATTTGTAATTAATCATCGAAGCCTCCTCCTTCACAAATGTTGCATATTGTCATGTGCCTGTCCAAAATGTGCTTAAATTTTGAATTTGGACAGAAAAAAAAAGGGTCCAGAAGATCCGTTATTACTATTTTTTATTTAAACTATGTTTCCCCACTTCTTCATCCCTCATAAATATTGTGCCGAACTGTGTAACCTCTAATATTCTTTTTCACTTGTAGCAGGTGCTAATTTTATCTGACTTCACTGAAATCACCTTGTTTAGTTTTTCCTCGGTATCAGTAGAAATACTCACTCAAAAAATTACGTTTTCCAAACCGACCACTATGGAGACCAAAATTATGATCAAGAAAAGTTTAGAAATTATTTACCTCAGCTTGATTTAGCATTTCTTTTTCTAATTCAATAGGATTGCTATGCAACGTTCTCCGTTGAAATTTCAGAAAAAGATGTCAGCAAGGCACAAAACAACAAGATCTCGGAATGGTTGTCTTAATTGCAGAAAGCGGAAAAAAAAGTGTGATGAAATCAAACCAATTTGCACTGGTTGTTTGAAAAGACACTTAGTTTGCATATATAAGGATCCGAAGTCAAAGAAAGGAGGAGTAAAAAAAAAATCATATTCTAAGGTCAAACGTCACGTTAGTTTTGATGATAAGGAAATATGTATGGATATTCCAAATATCGAACAAGGTGTTAAAAGCAACACATTTGATGCAACAGAATCCGAATATCCGATAAAAGTTAAAAAAGATGACGATCAAGATTTACTTCTGCATCCTGGAAATGGACAGCCAGATAAAATATACTCTTCTATAAGCTTAAAAGACATTGTTGGTAAAACAGTGGTTAACATTCTTGCAAAAAGCAATCTGCATGGCCTATTTGGTTCCAACAAAATTCTGCCAGGATGTAATCTTGACGATAATAATAGGTGTCAGTTTCCATCCGACATAGCGAGTGATCCATCTGAGTCGCCTAATTATTTGCTCAATCTCGATCCGGATATTGTGGAAATGCTCGTTGATAATGATCCATTACTTATCAACTTCTTCCCAAATTCTGAATCTCGACCATCTATCTGTTTAGATGGAAATTCAGATGAAATACAAAAAACGAAAATATATAGTTCAGAAACGAAATGTTTTAGCGGTGGGATCCCTGATTCTGTGCAAGTAAAGCTTCCAGTTGATTTGACATATAATGAGCTTTCCTGTTTTGAATACTACTGTAAAAAGATTCTTCCCGATCTTTCTATTTTACCACAGGAATTCAACTATTACTCGAGAATATACATACCAATGGCCTTCAAAGAAAAGGCCATTTTATACACCTTGGTTGGATGGGGCTGCAAGATGCGCAAAAATCGTTATTTAAGTTATCAGGTTGAAAACAAAGAAGCCGATAAATATATCTCGTTAGTGAATGATGAGATTGATCGCAATAGCATTTCCCTTACAAGAGATAAATTCATCACCAATTTTGTGTGTTATATGCTATTAGTTTGTATGGAAATATCGTATGGTGATACTGTGAGATGGTCTGAATATTTTACCCGTTGTTTCAATATGATAAATAGAATGCCAGGAAATTTTAAGTATCTTTTAAATTCCTGCTCGACAGAGGGAGCTCTAATGGCTGAAAATTTTGCATATTTTGATGTTCTTGCGTCTCAGTCAAATAAGAACGGTACATTTTATCCAATAGATGATTATAGGGAGCTATTTTCTTCTAACACAAAGATGCATGACCCACTTCAGGGCTGTATAAGGCCAATCATTCTTCTTATTGGAGAAACTGTGAGTCTCTTGGTGGAATCAAGTTCATTAAGTCATAGCCTTGACTTACCAGATTGTGATGAATACGATTTTATGAGCAAAATGATGACGAAATCGATTGATTTGGATGAAAGAATAAAAAATGCAAAACCGGACTCAGCTTCCCTTAGGTTTCTCTATTCTCCAGAAGAGCTTGAATATCATCTGACATTGTTTGAAGTTTATCAACTATCAGCGCAGATATATCTTCGGGAGGTTATCCGTAAGTTACCTCCTGTTGTTCCGGAGATGGCAATATTGGCCTACAGATTACGTAATGAAATGAAAATAATAATTGAGTGCAAGCTGTTGAAAAAAAGTCTTGCATTCCCAATGCTTCTACTGGGAACTACATCAAGCAGACCGAAAGAGAGGAAGGAGGTGGCATTTATGTTCGAATCGTTGATACAGCATTGTGGCTACTTAAGCAGCTACCAGAAACTATGGATAGTGGTCCAGAAGATTTGGGATCTTAATAAAGATGGTGCCCTTTATGTTGATTGGTTTAGAGTTACAGAGCAATTTGGATGGAGACTTAATTTGGGAAGATAATGTATTCACATAATTTATTGAATATGTTGATTTAAGGGGATCGGCTCTATACAAATTCATACAGTGAATGAACTGGGAAGCACATGCACCTATTACAATATGCATAGTAATGATAATAATATGTGATGGCATATAATCTACCGAATCAGTAATCGATACGATACGTTTTCCACGAGAGGAAAATTTTCCGAAATGTAAGAAAGAGAGGAATTTTTTGGAATAGGTGAAGGCTTGATAAACGATAAATTTGCGACTTATAAGTGTTCGTGTTGTACCTTTATACAGTTTTGGCTTTCTCTTTTTTAGACAAAATGTTAGCCTCACTTTTGGTTCCTTAATTATGTATTCAACTGACGAAAAGTTTGAGAATATATGCCAAAAATACCCAATAGTGGACTGTCATAATGATTTCCCCTATGCTTGCCGGGTTAAACTTCATTATAAGCTCCACAACCAGGGAGAAAAGTTTAATTTCAATTCTCATTTTAATACCCAAACCGACTTGACCAAACTCCTTGAAGGGCATGTTGGCGTCCAATTTTTTAGCTGTTGGATTGAATGTGGTAACGAAGGAAAGAAAGAGTATGATTTTAATCAACAGTTGACTGTCGTCTGAGATACTATGGAACAAATAGATTTAATAAAGAGATTATGCGATGAATATCCAGATTATTTGGGTTTTGTAAAGAGTGCGGATGAAGCATCCAACGTATTTTCGAGTAATAAAGGTAAAAAATATCTGTTACCATGGGTGTTGAAGGATTGCATCAAATTGATTTGTCGTTTGGAGTTTTAAGGCTTTACTACGAACTGGGTGTCAGATATATCACTCTAACTCATAATTGAGATAATCCATTCACAACAGTTGCTTCTACTGTGGCTGCTAGCGGGAAAGATAAAGGGTTAAGCAGAGTCGGTGAACAATGTATAGCCGAAATGAATCGGCTTGGGATGCTCGTTGATCTCAGCCATGTGTCACATAAAACCATGGTAGATGTGTTAGAAATTACAAAAGCGCCTGTTATCTTCACTCATATCTCAGCGTATAGCTTGACAAATCATGAAAGAAATGTTAGAGATGATATCCTAGATATGGTTAAAAAGAATGATGGTGTCATATGTGTCACTTTTGTCCAGAATTTGTGAGTCATTCGGATCACAGTGATATTTCTATCAACGATGTTGTGGACCATGTAATTTATATTGTTAAAAGAATTGGTTGGAATCATGTAGGACTGTGTGGTGATTTCGATGGTATGGAGAAAGGACCGTTTGGCCTTGAAAACACTTCAAAATATCCATATCTTGTTAAAAAGGTTTCGGACGTAACAGGTGCTTCGGAAAACGATATCGCTAAGTTTATGGGCCTGAATGTTTTGTGCGTATGGAAGGAGTGTGAAAAAGTGGCAAAAGTTTTAAAAAAGGTTTGTCCGCAACCGATTGACATTAATTGGAACGAAAGAAAATGGGTTTTTCCAAAATATGCAAAGGATATTCTAAATATGTATTCAGGTGCCAAAGATCAAGAAAATAACGTGTATACAGACATTACTAAGCCTTAGATATGATCGTTTGGGATTCAGCAGAGTGTTTTTATAATACATGTTTTCCTTATTACTAACTATTTTGAATATTGTAATATTTCTTTAATCACCTTGAAGTGTGACACCGCTTACTTTATGAAATGCTCATAGGCTAGTAAGTACATTGACTATTTTAAGACTAAAGAAATGAAAAAGATAAAAAATAGAGGCAAAGATAAAAAACATACATACGTAGAAATGCGCACGCTTAAAATATTCAATTCTTATGAGTGAGTTTTTCTGAGGCATAAAGCAAGGCCTTGTATACGCGACTTATCAACAAATATATTACAGCTATACTGTATCCCTTGTACATACCTCCGTTCTTTTTTACCATGTTTTATAATATTTATTACTTGATATGACATCACTAATCCATAGATCTCTCCCACGATGAACACTTGTGAAGCTGTATATTATTTGCTGTTTCGTTGGATTATACATTTGCGCGCTTTTCCAACCTAGATTGTATTTACATACTGGATCTTCTAAAATGAATGATAGTTTTGGAAAAAATGAGGTGGCCTGTCGTATTAACTTGCAAGTGAAAACGAAGGTTATTTTTCCAGTTACATGCTACACACAGAAAAAAGCAATATTACAATATATTTTGATTAATCAATTTTCTTTTCCACCATTTTCCTTCTCTTCCAACGTGCTTTACCCAAGGAAAGTAGGTAAGAAGTGTAAAAGTGAATTTATCGAGCCCAAATTAATTATAGTTTATTTTTCTGGATTATTAATAAGTGTATTGTGATAACCTTAATAATGCTTATTTTTCGCTACATTGGACACAATTATAATAGTAAACTTTCAATTTTTGGCAGATTACCGGCACCACAACTAACTACCATCAAATTTTTTTTATATAACGATGAACTATTATAATTCAAGTTTCAATATCCGCATTTATTACACTGCCTTGTCGGCAAAATCTCTTACTAACAATACGAAAAAGGATTTTGCTTACCCGTAATTGAGCATTATATAAAGAACATGAAGTTTCAAAATGTGCTAGTCTTGTAATTTCATTCTCTTTGTTATCCATTTTAACACAAAATATTTTGTATAGACTAAGTGCAAAAAGCAACTAATAATGTCTCAATCAAATGAGTATGTTGTCCTTGGGGCCGGTATCACTGGTCTTTACACCGCATACTGTCTCATTAATGAAGCCAAAGTTTCTCCTCACCACATTACTGTCATCGGAGAGCACTTACCGGGTGATGGCTCTATAAATTATACTTCACCTCGTGCAGGTGGCAATTTTTCATGTATCACCCCGGATGATGATGATACATTGGAGTTTGATAAATACACTTACACGCATCTTGAGGATTTGCAAAATAATATTGGAGGAGCTTCTAAAGGTATTGATCACCGACAAACTACTGAATACTGGGATGTCTATCCAGGTGATAAAAAGATCAATTCTTTGAAGTCGTATTTGAAAAAATTGAAAGTTATCCCTAATGTTCAATTACCTGCCGGTGTTGCATATGGAATTAAATACACCACTTGGAATTTTTTCTGTCCATTCTACATTCAAAGTATTGCAAAGTATTTGAGATCTAAGGGTGTGACATTCATCAAAAGAAAATTGACACATATTTCCCAGGCATACTTGCCTAGAACCAAAGTCGTGTTTAACTGTACAGGATTGGGTTCTTTCTCCATTTCAGGTGTTAAAGACTCTAACGTTTATCCTACAAGAGGCCAAGTCCTCGTGGTTCATGCACCACACATTCAAGAGAATAGAATGCGATGGGGAGAAGATTATGCAACATACATTATTCCTAGGCCACATTCAAATGGACAATTGGTTCTTGGTGGTTTTTTGCAGAAAGATAATTGGTCAGGTGACACTACTTTAGAACAAAGCAAGGATATCATCAAAAGAACTACTACGTTGATGCCAGAAATTTTGGATCATCCCTTAGATATTTTGGCTGCTTCTGCTGGTTTACGACCAAGTAGATACGGTGGTACAAGAATTGAGGTACAAAGAATTGATGGAAAGCTTCTTATTCATAATTATGGAGCTTCTGGCCATGGCTTTCAAGCTGGTCTTGGAATGGCTCATAGAGCTGTTCAGCTGCTACTTAAAGAACAGCAGCTATCGGCAAAATTGTAAGGAAAGATCACACATTATATTTATTGAAAAAGTGCAAGTCAAGTTAAGATTATTCTGATGCTGCGCAGCTAATATTTGTTTTTTTATATTGCACTAAATATTGTTATTTGTTATTATTATTAATAAATATTTCTTAAAGTAAGAGCAATTATTAGCAAAAGAAAATGAGTTTTGCTTCCACAATTTGTTTAACTGGTCATGGGTACTAACTAGATCACCAATATCTCCAATCTCCCACATAAGTGCATCCAATGGATTCTTCAATATTGTCTCTTGATTTGAAATTAATAAAATTCTTCACCGTCATGTTTTTTAAAAGAGCAGAATCGTTGGTTGTCAGTAATCCAACACCTTTTCCGCCCAGCGTCGCTTTAAAGCTTTCGAATCCTAGTTTTTCGAGTCTGTTTTCCAATTCTGTCAGAACTTCTGGCTTAATGCCATCTCTCAAAAGCGTAATAGCACAACCACCTCCACCAGCACCGGTAAGCTTTGTCTCACCAACATGCAGTTCGTCACAATTTAATTTAATACGTTCCAAATTTGGATGTGAAACACCAAGTGAAACAAGCAGCCCATGATTAATCCTAATTAACTTTAAAAGTTCATCCTTACCATTGGCATTTAAAAATGGTCTAAGCATCAGATTATATGCTTCTCTAGCTATATCTTCCATAGCATCTAATATATGAGCCGTACTCTTAGGATAGTCTGCCACAAGCTTAGAAACGTTTGCCACTAATGTCGCAGTTCTTCTGGGAGTTTTGGTATTGGTAAGAAGGAGATTCATCGGTGGCAAATTTCTCATTGCTGTTCTGACACTTGGGAGAGAGTTACCTCTTCTTTGAAACATCACTGCACCGCCGTGTGAAGCGACTGCGTTATCAATCCCACTTGGGTTTCCATGAATGCATTTTTCCCCCATGAATGACCATTTATCGATAAAGTTGCATTCATCGGAATCGTTTGTTATTTTACTATCCCGGTAAAATGTGGCCTCCTTAATATGGCCTCCAATATATCCAAATGCTGATGCAAGGCAAACAGACATAGAAGCAGAGGAACCTAGACCTGCCCCTATTGGAAGGGTTGATCTCATAGTGAACGTTAAACCCCCAGGAGTACTTCTGGGGCATAAAGAAACGAAAAGATAAAGGAATGCATAAGCAGCTCCATAATGAAGAGGAGAGTCTATAGCCGAAAGTAATGGACCAAGATCACTAATTAATTCTGGGTCAAGATTCTTTGGTGGTAACACATGTGGCGTATCGCTCTTTGGCGCCATATGAAAGGGCAGGTCACTTTTCTTCCAATGGCAATGAAAATCAATGTCAGGAAATTCAAGGCAGATATAATCCGACTCTGTCTCATCCTTGCTAACTAATAAATATGTACGAAGAGATAATGCGGCAGCAATGGCTGGCTAATTTCATTTAAAGCAAATGTTAGCATGTTAACGTGGCATAAAATGGTTAAGCGCTTAATTCATGATATTACATCCACATTTTAATGAATATAAATTTCAGATACTTACTCTATTATAGACAGCTGAATGCTCCCCAAAAATTATAACCTTTCCTGGAGCACTTGTAACGAAAGGGAACTGCACAGTCATATTGAAAGGAAAGGTATCAGAATGATGACGAAGTCAAATTAAATAAATAGTGCAATAATATACCTTAAAAATAAATAACAGTCTTCAGAGTTAGCTCGCCAAGGAGATTTCTCTGCAACAGAGCAACGAATGTATCCAGATTTATATCCAGAGCGTTATTAGTGAGGTGAGAGAAGGTTTCAACGACCTAGAACAAAAGGAAAAGAAAAGGATACCTGGAAAGTTAGTAAATATCTGGTGAAATGGGTCAATAAAATTTTATTGGTTTTTTTTCTTTTTTTCTTTTTTTCCCTAACTTTGCAGCTGGAAGTTAAATTTTCCATTGTTCTCTAGCGTTATTATGCTAAAAATGGTAAATAAAAGAAGATCCCTACGCCTGATAAATAATACTCTCGCGAATTTAATTTATGCTGAAGATAAACGATGGGAACGAGGATTGAAATTAGTCTCATCTGCTGTTGAATAAAAAGGATTCTACCCCATTTTTGCATAAATCATTACCAACAAGAAGAAACAAATATATATGTTACGTAAATTTAAGATCAACATTGTTATGTTCCATTTGATGATGTTATACAAAGACCATATACACTCAGAATTCAATATTTTAGCACATTAGTGAATCAAGGCTTAGTTAAGCTTATGAGAATTTGAAATAATAAAAAATTTTCGACTTAATTATGTATACATCCGTACACGTTTTCATCAAAAAAATTTTCAGATCTCTATTTTCCCCAGACACATGAAGCGACAATAATGATCTCTTGCATGCCTTTCCTTGCTATTTAGTTTTATAAACTTACATTACTCTGTATACATTTTGTACAAGAATCATATATGAAAATGTCTGATGGTCTTGAGAGCAATAAAGGTCAAGTGAAAATAAAATTTATCACTCGAGAAGAGGATAGCTCACTTCATGTAAGTCCAAACCCATTATTCGTTCCCGTCACTTTGAAGCGGTTTGGACTTTCAGAAATTGTGAATCATCTTCTTGAAACAGAAAGTCCAATTCCATTTGATTTCATCATTAATGGTACTATATTGAAAGGAAGTTTGCATGACTATCTTTTGCAAAATGGTCTTTCATCCGAAGCTTTTATGACAGTTGAATATACAAGAGCTTTATTACCTCCTCGATTCTTGGCTAGTTTCAGTAATGAAGATTGGATTTCATCGATAGATGCATTGGGAACGATGGCAACAGATGGAGGCAATGGTGAAGTAGTTACGGCCCCAAAAATTTTGACAGGCTCCTACGATGGTATTGTTCGCATTTACAATCTGCATGGTAAGGTTGAGACCCAACTCTCTGGACATAGGCAGCCGGTTAAGGCAGTTAAGTTCATCAGTCCAACAAAATTTGTTAGCGCTGGTATGGATAGAGAGGTTCGCCTTTGGAAGGCTGGGACTGTGGGGGAAGAGGATCTCGGAAAGGAAACACAAAATGGAAAGACTATTGCGCTTTTGAGTTATCATAAATCGTCTATTTCATCATTGGCCGTGAATTTGTCTTCGTCGAGAATTATATCTGGATCGTATGACAATACATTAGCAATCTGGTCAACAAAGCCAAAGCAAATGTCTACTTCTAATCCATTAGAAGATTTGGACTCTAGGAAGGGAAATATGTCTTCGGCTTCTAGGAAAAGGTTAAAGTTGGCGGTGGGAGACTCGACAATTAAAAGAAAAAGTCCTTTAGCTGTACTTGAATCGCATGTGAGGCCTGTCGAAGATGTAATTTTTGATACGAACGATGATACAGTTGGATATTCCGTTTCCCAGGATCACACCGTTAAAACTTGGGACTTTGTGACGGCTAAATGTGTAGACACTAGAAGAACGAATCATCCATTACTATCTGTTACCGCTTTACCAAATTTGCATTTACTTGCCACTGGTTCCTCCGCAAGACATATAAATTTGCACGACCCAAGATCTTCTAAAATTACAAACTCCAAATTAGTCGGGCATAGGAATTTTGTCTGCTCTTTGAAGGTACCATCAAATAATGATTACATGATTCTTTCGGGATCACATGATGGAACAGTCAAGGTTTGGGATGTAAGAACTAACAGCGCAATATATACCATCACTAGAGAATCTGAAGATCCAGCTACAAAAGTATTTGCCGTTGGTTGGGAGAAAGACATAGGAATTATTAGTGGTGGAAATGATAAAAAGCTTCAAATTAATTCGGAGGCAGAATTCAGAAAGTGAGCATTAATGTATAATTATAGATATAAGTTAATAAACAGTAATCATTCATTCATAAGTACTAACTTTTTTTTCTTTTTCTTTTATACACAAATTTCTCCCATCGCCAACCGTTTTCAAATTCGCCATTCTATTCATTCAGCCCTAAAAATGTTTAGGAAATGATTTGTATATTAAATCCGGGCAGAAAATGATTTGAATACTTAAACTTTTCAGCTCGAAACACTTTCGTTTTTGATAATGTCTAAAGTAATCTCGATTGGGACTGATATTCATTTATTAGGAAGATTCAAAAATATACTTCTAAGGAATGGATCTCTTGCAGAGTTTAAAACAAGACGATTATGTCAGAAAATCTTAAATAAAAAGTACGAACTTCCGGTATTCAAGATGTATATGGATAAGAATGATATTGATTCATGCTCGGAGATAATTGCGGGAGCATGGTGTGTGAAGGAAGCAATATATAAATGCCTAGATCATCAAGATCAAGTGACTTTTTCTATGGCTCAGTGGTGGAAGTCTCATGATGTCAATGGGAAGCCAGTTATAGGTAATGAGAATTACTTCAAAGGTGAAAAAGGAAAAGCCGAAGAGTTTTTTTGTACTGTAAGCCATGATGGATCTTACATAATATCAACAGTACTTCGACAGAAAAAGTGAATTTTTTGTCAGCACTATCTTATCTTGTCTTATACTTTAAATTTGCGTACAGAATCTAGGTTTTTTATATTACGAATGAAAAATATTAAACACACTTTAAATTGTGAGTGAATTTTTACACCTGTGTCCCACAGATAAATTAAAATAAAGAGCTCATTCCCACTCAACGGTAGCAGGAGGCTTAGAAGTGATATCATATGTAACTCTTGAAACACCATTAACCTCGTTCACAATTCTAGATGCAACTCTCTTCAAGAAATCCGCAGGAAAAACAAACCAATCGGCCGTCATGAAATCGACAGTTTCAATGGCTCTTAAGGCAATAACTTGTTCATACATTCTTTGATCACCCATCACACCAACAGATCTAATAGGAAGTAAGCATGCAAACGCTTGAGATATCTTTCTGTAAAGACCAGCCTTCTTAATTTCGGTAATAAACACATCATCTGCTTCTCTTGCAATCTCTACTTGTTTTGGGGTGACCTCGCCCAACACACGTATTCCAAGACCCGGACCTGGGAATGGATGCCTCCAGACAAGGTCTTCAGGTATATCCAAAAGTTCACCAAGATGGCGAACTTCATCTTTAAAAAGTTCCCTCAAAGGTTCGATCAAGCTTAGCTTCATGTTGTCAATCAATCCTCCCACATTATGATGGGATTTGATAGTTTGAGACGGGCCCTTAAATGAAACGCTCTCGATAACATCAGGATATAATGTGCCCTGAAGTAAGTACTTGATCTGAGATCCATCCTTCGGTTTGATTTGATTAGCAACTCGTTCAAAAACATGTATGAAAGTATGTCCGATTACCTTCCTCTTCTTCTCAGGGTCAGTGACACCCTTGAGATTGCCTAAAAATTCTTTCCCTGCATCAACAACAACTAAATTTATTCCCAATCCTTCATCCAATGCATGCTTCACATTTTCAGCTTCGTTTTTTCTCATCAAGCCATTGTCCACAAAAATAGCGTGAAACCTGTTACCTATTGCCTCTTTCATAAGTCTAGATGCAACAGACGAATCAACGCCACCAGAGACAGCTCCAATAGCCTCGGCTGTAGGTCCGACTGTATCTCTAATTCTTTTAACAGCAGTCTGGATAAAGTTCTCCATAGTCCAGTTTTGTGGAGCCTTACATATATTCACTGCAAAGTTTTTGAGTAATCTTTTACCCTGAACGGTGTGTGTGACCTCTGGGTGAAATTGAATACCATATATAGGTTTCGAGACATGGCTGATTCCAGCAAATGGTGTGTTGTCTGTGTTTGCCACAGTCTTGAACCCGTCTGGGAGCTTAGTTAACTTGTCGTGATGTGACATCCAAACTTTAGAGTTATCTGTTCCCTTAAAAAGAGGGCAAGAGCTGTCCAAAACATTAATATTTGCAGGTCCATATTCTCTTTTTGTTCCCCTGCTAACCGACTTGTTGTTGAGCCATGCAATCTCTTGCATACCATAGCAGATTCCAAGGATTGGAACGTTAAGATCAAAAATCGATGGGTCGACATGAGGGGCATCGTCTTCATAAACTGAGTATGGGCCACCAGATAAAATAATACCAATCGGTTTAAACTTCAAAGTACTTATCTTCTGAGTACATGGAAGCATTTCAGCGTAGACATGAATTTCTCTTAACCTTCTAACAATAAGATGGGAATATTGTGATCCAAAGTCCAAGACCAAAATGGTATCAAAGGACTTGGTTATCTCGGATGTTTTATCGATAGAGCTCATTACGATCTGTTCGTATCCAATAATTACTGAAAAATGTCTTGGTTGCTTTTAAATGCTCCTGAAGAGGGTATATGTAGGAAAAAAAGATTGATCAGGTAAGTTTCTCCTCTAGTTGAAAAACCAAATTAAGTTGAGCGGTAAATTTTTGGTGAAAAAAAAATTTTCCGTTAAATTAGGCTACCCGAGTCATTTTGTAAAATTTGATTGTTTTTCTTTTGGGATTGGAGAGATCGTTACTTCAAGAAACCACAACCACGTATACTTTTGTTTTCCTATGCATCCTTGGGTTGTAAATTATACACTTTTAAGCTAGTCATGAATAGCATTTCTTTTGGCGGTTATGATGCAACAAAGAATCAGGAAATTGCAAATAATTTTTATTCAATTGATAACAGCCCCTCACGGTTAAATTATTATAATTCAATCGTATTATTTAGGTTGATTATGAAATTTCCCTCTAACTAGTATATTGAGTGTTTTTAAGGCTAAAGAAATGAAAAGGATAAAATTAAAAAAGATAAAGAGCACAAAACACTAATAAAAAGGGGATGTGCGCATTCTTGAATACATTTAATCCCTTTGAGGAAGGTATTGTTGGTATAATGCAAAGTAGAGTAGTTTATATGGACACGACTGTCAAATACTGTATTATATCAATGCTCCTTAAATTGTGGATATATTGAACAGAATAATATCTTTGCCACAAGGTGCCTTTTAAGTGCCCAAGCAGTACGAATTTCATATTCCATCTGTATTCCTGTTATGTAGATTGATGTGAGACTTGTTATGATATGGCTACCTGATATGGCTACCTAGTATTTTCAAGACTGGAAAAAGAGGACCTATTAGGGAAAACGGGGTGATTAATATGTCCAACTGCTAGTTCGAAAAATATTAAATAGCATTAACTACGACGGTTTTTATTATAAAGTGAATTTTGTTTATACATAGTCAAAATCATCCTCCATAAAGTTCTAATAGCAAGACTATAAACAAACAAATGCAATAAATGTATACAAGTTCGCACATAAATTTTTAAATCATGAATGAATGGATATTTATGCATCAGTTAATTTACTCTTTTCCCTTTTTATTGTACTGTACATCTTTATAATTTGGCCTGAAACTGCCCACTCATCGAAAGGTCTCTCCTGAAAATTCTGAGTAACGCTAATGATCAATCAATAAAATTATGTATACACTAACCTAAAATGATAAAATATGAGAGATACACTAATACAGTCGGTTGATTTAAAAACTAAGTGCGAAGCCGATTACTTTACATAAAATTTTGTTATCTAACTATTCGAAATTTTTTAAAGCTAATGGTATTAAAATATAAGGTGAAGGAGATAAAGAAGAAAGCCTAAAAAGTAGAAATGGTAAAAAGAGGAAAGTATGATGTGCACATGTTTGAATGCCTTCGATCACGTTGAGTGAGGATTTTGTAGATGTAAAGCAAGGCGGTGTGCGAAGTTTTTAGATGCACTATATGCGCTATATGGGAGCCAATCATACCTATCATAATGTTTTGTATTTTTTGGCAGTTATTTAGTAGCCTCCACTTTACTTATATTTTATAATCATCAGCCAAGCACTTTTTCAAATACGTAAAATATTTCACTCCTGAAATTGTGGAATTTGGAACATGTAACCGGCATCTTCAGAATGCAGAAGTACATTCATGTCAATCAGAATAAAGGAATTATAGGTGTAATAACCTCTTTAGGTCAAGCGCATGTATTAAAAATAATATGAGGAGCAATAATAAGGAAAACAATATAAATATGAAATTCTCCTTTATAAAAGTGTCGTGTTCAATAATTTAGCGTTAAGTAAAAGTTAGTTTATCTTCTAGATAAGAAAAGAACATATGTACATCATTGATTTCAATGATCCCTTCGCGCCAAATTTGTTAGATGACAGCCCTGAATAGGGCTTTCCTAACAATTATATGTGAGAATTCACTCCTTCTCGTGAAGGGGGAACAGAAAATTTTCTCTTGTCCTTTATATAACACTTGACAGTATTTCATACCGATATAAGAGGATAACTAACAACTATCTTTTGATCATCGCAAGATAAATAAGCTGATATTACGTGGAAATACTAGAAACTGATCTATAAATATTTCTGGTGGTATACATTCGTACCCTACCTTTCTTTCATATATATTCTCTATTCTCGAGTGCCTAGCCTTACTACTTCGTGGTTATCATAGAGTCTCCCTCCCATTAGCGATATTTCAGTTTCTGTAAACATTTGTACATTGATTCTCAAGTGTGTCGTCTAACAAAAATTAATAAAAAATATATTTCGGCTATTAGTTAAAAAGTGTTGTTAGTATGCGCTAATATTTGGTTGAGTTACGTAATCTGGAATGTGAATTTGGTGAACGGATGTGATTCTGATTTGTATGGTGA
>ERZ746981.399-NODE-399-length-15373-cov-12.173771_pt1 | contig 15373 bp, 7 predicted proteins | sample MGYA00374948_ERZ746981 | MGnify/ENA primary metagenome ERZ746981 (study PRJEB28757, sample SAMN06711160) | food metagenome | host: microorganism | place: China:Harbin | collected 2017-01-30 | study: EMG produced TPA metagenomics assembly of the Analysis of...
AACAGTATTAAAAACAGAGATCAAACTAAAGAAAAGTGGTTGGATGATATTTATGATCTTATTTGTGTTCACCCACAAAGCAAGACTATGTTACAATGCATTTATGGCTCTAGAAAAACAATTGTTGAGTACGTTTTAGCGCCTTGCTTGAAACGCTATTCAAAGGCTAACTCATCCGGCGATATGATTGCACTCAAGGTCGTTAAGGAATGTCATGATATTATTAAACTTATATGCACACTTATCAGTGGAAGTAATACCAGCAGCTTTCCTTTTCATAATAATATCTTAGACTCTCTCTGGCTAACACAGCACAGACTTGGTCGTAAGGATCGATCAGCACAAATTGAAACAATCAAGCTAATATTACTTTCCATTTCATCTATTAATGCCACTAAATGGCTTATTAAAATTAGAAAAAGCGTTGAATGTGCATCTTGCGAGGATATTTACTTGGTACTTGCTCGAATGATTTTGCAAAAGTTGATATCTGATATACGTTTGAAAGATAAAGAGAGTAAATATGGAAAGTACCAACAATTGGTTATGTTATATCGGGAAATAATAAAGTCAAAAGGCATTTTGAAAACTGCAGATGATATCATGCTTCAGCAAACAACTTTTAGATGGAAAAACAACGCTAAAAACTTAGAAAAATACCGCAAAGTAAACAGGCAACTGCTACTTTTAGAGCTCCATAAAAACCATACTACCAAAGATGCAAGAAAAATAAGTAGAGAGAGCAATACACTTAGAGGAGGCAAGTCGAAGGAACTTTATCTTAAACTCAAAACAACTTTTTGGACAAATGATAAAAGCGATTTAGCTGGAAATACATCCCCAGTTCACACAAGGTGGCAAACATCAGCAAAATACAAATTCCAGGATCGATTTTGGGAGTTTTTGGGTTACCCTGTTGATGAATAACCCATGCTTTAAACATATACTTCAGATTCTATATAAAAACATAATATACAGTAGTTAATCATAAGATGAAATAGAAATATCAGGCTATTGTATAATACTGCTTTTCTCAAGAAAGTTCCTTTCGAAGGACGTCCTCAATATTATCACAAATTGAGTCAACACCCCAGTCAACTCTTTTTCTTTGTCGTTTTCCATCAATTAAGTTGCTTTCTTTAACGTTATTTTGCAAGAAATACCTTAATCCTTTCAAAAGTAAAGGTTGTTCTTTACATTTCGAAAGCCTACTTACAATGATTTTGTCATTGAATTTCATTTCCTTCACTTTCACATTTGATTTTACTGTTCCCGATCCAAATGCTTTAATTTCCGAGTTCTTCCCAACAATATTGATGAATGTAATAAGAAGAATCTCCATAAAGAGCCTAACATCTGATGAGGCATCTAAAAAGTTTACCGTGTGAAGTATATTAAGCGGCTCCGATCCTGTACCAATTAAAAAACCATAAAATTTTCCTAAGTTCAATATTCCGCTTAATCTTTCATTGTCATCAACAGAATCGGTAAGTAATCCTGTACCTCCATCATTACCATTATCCAGTTCCTTTAAGAGATCCCAAAGATTCAATTTAAAGGTTCTTCTCATAGTATGATCTTCACACAGTTTCTTGGCAAGAAATGCATAGTAAGGATTAAAAACAACCTCCATTATGTTACAATGTAACAATATATTTGGTATTTCAAATTTTTGTGTCCTTTTAAGCCCCAATTTATCCAACCTAACATATGCATCCATATAATCAGAGGCGGACATGATAGATATGAAGATTGCTCTTCTGACATCAGTATTCATACGCTGTTGGTTAGCAACTTCTAACCAATTGATTTCTTCCTTTCCAAGTTCATCATTCACGTCAAGATCAGAGTCCCGAGATGCATCCTTACTTTTCTGTAAATTTTCTGCATCATCATTTCCTTTCCAGGCCGAACCAACAAGCCACCATTTCCCTCGATCTTTAATATGCTCTATATCATCTAAATTGACCTTTATTGGTTCAGCAAGCGAACGGCCCATGATTCTACCTAGCTGTTTTTTGGTACGAATTAAAATTGCTGATGTAGACTCACTTTCAATTGATTTTAACTTATTGTTCTTCAAATTTGTGATAGTTTCGACTAAAAACTTTGTTCTTGTGGAAGTTTTGAGACCATGGGATTCATTTAGTGTTACAGATTCGTTTAACTGAATAATAATTTGCTTCAATGCTGTTGTATCATCTGATCTAAGTTTTGGTCCACATGTCCGGATTAATTTCATAAGAATTCCAACTTTCATTCCATCTGTGTCCTTTAAAAGCTTTTTGGAAATGATATCATAGATCAATCCCGCACTCATAAGATTAAAATTGTAGCAAAATCCAATAAGACCAATAAGGTTTGCTTGCTCCTTAGATGTAGAGTCTCCGGATTCAGTTTGAATAGATGTGCTCAACTTTTCGACCAGAGTTTGAATTGTATATGCTCCAAAATCGATACCATGAAGCTTGTATATTGCAACGATTGCTGCCGCATATAGTATTAAAAAAGATTCCATTAACGGGGTGTTTACAAGAACAGCCTCAAGAATAATCTGAACAATAGCTTCATTAACGAGTTGGCGAGGATGATCACTGTATATTTGCACTATGTCATTTATGCAATTTCCCATTGTAGGTTCAGAAAGCTTATTGAATGGTCCTTTAATTGCTCTTTTTAATTCAATTATTTCCTTTGATTCAGTTTCATTCTGTGATAACATTTTCTTTCGCAAAGCTGGCGGAATGTATTTTCCCGATCCATTATTTTCATCATTTTGATCCTGCGAAGTTGGAGCTACGTAAGGATTTTCCTTTGGCTTTTCTTCCCCAGAATATTGCAAATCTGATTCATTATCTGTACTCTCAAGTTCAAGAGCTTCATCCTCATCTTCACTTTCATAATTTTCGGAATTATTTTGAATATCTTCAGACTCAGATTGCCCTTTAATAGTATTTGATCTTAGATCGAAGTTTAACCCATCTAATAGTCCTCCAAGTTCATCTCCTTCAAATTCCTTTTTGAGACCTTTTTTTGGATCAATCTTCAATTTTTTTGCATAGTAATCCGTCGCCACATCATCGTACTCTTTTAGGTTATCGTCATATTGAAGCTCGGCCACATCCTCATTTAGATCACTTTCTCCTTCTTGATCACTGCTATTATTGTTATCATAATTTTCAGACTCCATTTCACTCTCCATAGATTGATCCAAAATGTTTTGATGTGAAACATTGGAATCTTTTGATTCATGACCATCGTATCTATCTAGAAAGTCTAGTCCCTCTAAAAGACCACCTAAGCTATCATAATCATCCTTTTTATGAAGACCCTTCTTGGGATTAATTCCTAATTTCTTGGCGTAATAACGAATATTATCGTCATCAACATCAAAAGGGTTCTCCATGGTATCATATCCTTCCGAGTTTTCTTCTGATTCAATCTTTTTCGCCTCTTTGAAAGCACTAACCTTCATTTTGGAATGACTTTTAGGAGGTGACCTATTGAGTGAACTTATCTGAGAATGCTCATCGTCAACTGCTCTTGCATTTTTCGATCTCTTTTCCTTCTTCAACATTCTTTCTCTTTTTCTTCTTTCCTTTCGAGACAAACGTTCGCTGGGATTAAGTTTTCGTTTCTTAAATCTTTCATCGTCAACATCGAATTTTTCATTGTCTCTGATAGCATCTAATATTGCCCCCGGAATTTGAATTGAATGCCGTTGTCGTTTAGCCATTAGTATATCAAAAAGATCAAAACAAACTCCTTTTTTTCGCTGGACAATATACTTATCGTTGAAATTAAATGTATATCAGCATGAAGGTTAGAATTCCGACTAGATAGAGTTTCAAAAATTTTCAGCTTGAAACTTTTTCTTAGCACTACGGGGCAAACCAAATTTGAGCTGATAAACTTTTTTTTTCTATTGGAGGTGCAGATATCCGTAAAACAGATATCAAGTGCTCGTCTCTGGAATGAGTTCTTATAATTCAATAATCACCGTGGCATAATTAATTTAGTCGTTTTTTATGTACCATACATCTGAAAAGATATCTGTATCGGAAAGTTATTATTAATTAACAGGTGGTGCAAGAGATTTAATTGCCATAGGCAGCTGGCTATAGATCAGATCAAAAGCTTTCACTTGAAAGGAAGGCAAAATATTGAATAGAATGAGTTTTTTCCACAGAATAGATTCTAAGGCAGTAACCGATACAATATTCTTTGTTGGTGCAACCATATCGCTTTATTACCTCACAACTCAACTTATTAACGATATGCGGTCTCGTGGTACTTCAAAGGAAGATAAAGAAAAAGCCAGACTTTCGTTAGCTAGACTCAAGCAAACTAATCCGGGTGTAGATCTCGACTTGAATGAATATGAGCGTTCCCTTTTACCATGTGTCATTCCTCCGGAGGAGATTGGCGTGAAATTCGAAGATATTGGTGGACTTGACAATATAATTACGGATCTACAGGAGAATGTCATTCTTCCTCTCACATGCCCCCAACTTTTTGATCAATATGCCTCATTATTGCAGGCTCCTAAAGGAGTTCTTTTGTATGGACCTCCTGGATGTGGAAAAACAATGCTAGCAAAGGCTTTAGCCTCTGAGTCTGGCGCCAACTTTATATCCATAAGGATGTCGAACATCATGGATAAATGGTATGGAGAATCAAATAAGCTGGTGGATGCATTGTTTTCGCTTGCACAGAAGATTCAGCCATGCATTATATTTATTGATGAAATTGATTCCTTTTTAAGAGAAAGAAGCTCAACGGATCATGAACTCACAGCCATGTTGAAGGCTGAGTTTATGACTCTTTGGGACGGACTACTGTCTTCGGGACGGATCATGATTTTAGGTGCAACAAACAGGGCAAGCGATATAGACTCTGCATTCATGAGGCGGATGCCAAAAAGGTTTGCTGTTTCTCTTCCTAACGCAGAACAAAGAAAGCACATTCTTGAAAAGCTTCTGCGTGGAATCAAGTACAACGCTGATCTTGATACACTTGTAAAAGTCACTGATGGTCTCAGTGGTTCTGATTTGAAAGAGCTTTGCAGAAGTGCAGCCGTAAATTCTACAAGAGAGTATATTAGAGGAAATGTTCTAAATGGTAAACCAATCGATCCGAACGAAAAGATTGTCCTTCGTCCTCTAGAGTTACAAGATTTTATTCAGGGCCTAAGCCCATCTGATTCCCTATTACGTGAATCAGACGGACTGCTGGTGAACCCAGTCGACTAACGAAATGTGATTCATCATCATAGGTTTTTATGTATACGTGTGCATACACTTGCCACACTTTTCAGTGTTTTCTTGTAATAAATGTCATCTAGCACCGCAGAGAACCGAAAGACCTTGGAGCTTTTGGTTCTGAACAGAATTAGATCCAATGCACAATATTTTTAGCATATGGGTGTATTTTTTTCTAGGCATCGCTTTGAATTTAACTATCATAGAGAATAAGGATCGTCAAATCTTCGAAGATGCCATACTGCAAGAAAAAAAGTATGGTAATTAATCTTCCCAACCTCTGTTGGAGAATTCCAATTTGATACTTAGACTTGCATTAGATTTGTAGATGATATCATTGAGCTTTTTGGGACAAAGCAATATAAAGGAGAGTAGTTATGTGACGCTAAGGTGAGGAAAATAAAAATTTTTTGCGGTTCCTTAAGCAATTTGACATTTTTTCTTAGCCAAAAAAATATGACTTCCTGTTCTATGCGCTTCACTGACCGAAAAAAGAAAAAATGCGGGTAAATCCTTGACATCCTATAGGCACCTCCTAAAACACAGCAAATTATATCTGACGTTCGAGAACCCGAACCTCTTTAATCACAGGCCTTTTGTCCTAATATAAATACGGATAGAGATGCTTTTTGCTGAAGGCTTTGGCTAGATGATAAATATAATTCTATCGAATATAACTTTTCAAGAAAAAATTACACGATTGCAATCCTCCAGTGGTTTAATCTGATGGAAAATTGGAAACAGTAATACAAAATCTATAAGGGAACAGTTGTCAAATGGGACATTGCCAGTAACTGGTCACAATTATTTATACAAAAGCCATAAATCTGGTATTTACATGGTATAAAGTTGGAATGTGTATTTATATATATATATATATTTAAGCAGCATGACGTGATGCTCTCATTTTACGATATATCTTGGCTTGTGCAAAAACATATGCAACCAAGGCACCACCAGATATAACGGTAAGAATGATTAAAAAAACATTAACAGGTATAGGGTTCATATTGAAAGTAGTATGCGTCAACTTATCCAAGTATGACTGTGTAATGTTGAATATACCTGCTATAGTCATGATTGCCCCGTAAAGAGTTCCAAATGTCTCAAATCCAAACACTTTAGCGCAGTAATCACTGACAGCTGTGTAGAAGAAAGGTCTGAAACAAACAAAAAGCAAGACGTTCGCCAAACCAGCCAAAAACGAAAACTTAATAATTCCTAGTATGCCAACAAGCAAGGAAAATGCTAACAAAAGTGAAAGAACAATGCCCGTGGAGAAATGATCTAGAATAGCGCCAACAACAGGTATGGAAACGATCCCCCCTAAAGGAAGTGCAATGTCAAACACTCTATTAAGTTTTTCGGCTCTTGGGTAGGATCCGAACAAGTACACATATTGAGAATTCACCGTAGCCACAAAATAATTCAATCTAAGCATTTGAATTGTAGAATAAGCGCACATAAGGAAAAACCACCATGTACGAAACTGGTATGAAGTAGGAAAGCCGTGAAGAATACCAAAAATGGAGCTGGTAATTTCTTGTGACTTTTGCTTGGCTACTGATATTTCTTCTTGTATGTAAGCACTCTTATAGGCCTCACCAACAGATGACATCCGCTCAAAGGCATTTGCTTGAGATGAGGTCTGTGATTGTAATGATGATGATCTGTTAACGGCGACACTCTCAATCAAAGGACTTTCTTCATTGGGTGTCTCTTCAATATTAGGAGTTTCAACATCATCTCCTAAAGCAGAGGCATTGACTTCATGATAGTGACTTTCGGCAGCAATTGCTTCGGAAAGTCTTCTTTGGTTTGGAGTAGGGTTTGGAATAAGATCTGCTGGTGGATTCAAGTATGATTCCCTAGGCATGATGGTAAATTGCGCGAGAAGGATAAATGATGGAACAAAAAGATATAACTTATAGAAGTTGGAAAGCGAGAACCAATCCGGATAATGAAGAAAAACTTTCTTGTAAAGAAGAAACACAGAGGATGATGCATCGAACGACCCAGTAATTATTGCCAAAATAAGTCCAGATTGCTCGGGAAAAGCATTTGAGAGCTGGAACGAAGAAATGTAAGCAAATGGCCCGCCCAAAGCCATAAGAGAGTATCCGACAAGATATGGATCAAAGTATGCTTTAAGCTGTGATGCAAAAATGAACGAGATACAACACAAATAAAGAAATGCAGCAGCAATAGCACCACAGACTCTGGGTCCGGCTCTATCTAGCACTGCACCAATAACAAGAGCACATATATTTGTGAGAGCTGCACCAACAGTAAACATCATGTTGAGCCTTAAATCCTGAGCAGTACATTTTGCTACGAAACTAGCATCTTCAGTTCCAAAGGTTTGCTCAGATACTGTGGACACTACCTGACTCAAGTTCTCATTTCCTGAACAGACATCCTCGTAGACATGTTGAATAATAAGAGTTGGTTTTAAAGCAGCAAATCCAAATATAGGACCAGCTCCTAGTAAACACCAAAAGATAGCGGCTGCGCATTGTATAAACCTCTTCTTTGCTGTAACCTCAAAAAAGTACATCTTGCTTTCTGTGATATATGGATGACGATAACGCAAAAAAAGAAAAAAAAAGTGCAAGATTTATTTGATTTTGACAATCAGTACGGATAGCTCATAGACGTCTGGTCGTTAAACAAACTTGAAAGAACGGAGAAATAAACTGGTCAACGTAGACGAGGAATATTAAACCATTAATGAATAACTGAAGGCAAGCTGGTCAGGTCTGCCTCAGAATATTATTCAATTTCATGAATCTTATTCAGCTGCTGTAAGCGCTATGGAAAATTGATAAAAAAATTACTTTACGAAGAATAATAGGAAGAAATAAAAAAATATTATGCGAGATTAGCAGATAGCGAGCCTATAACAGTAGCGAATAAACTGTCGGCCTGTAAGTGAAAGAAAAATGCCTTTTTTTTAACAATACAATTTATCAATTTAATAATTTGAGACTCTCTTATTGTTTAAAAAGCCTCAAATTATCTTTTTCTTCTTTTTTCACAGGAAACCAGGTAATAACAAAGATAACATACTAAGTAGGATCTCTGACTTCGATAGAATGCACCGATATCATAGTAACACTTTGAATATAGTTAGTAACGCATATTTCCATGTTGATAACAAAAACATTCAACAAGAGAAAAAAAAGCCGGGCTGTAAGTCTAAAACGTAAGAGGTGAATTTCAATTCATTAAATGCTTATCTAGAATATTTCAGTTACCCAGCAGCAAAAAAAATTATCATCGGATATGTGGTAACACAAAAGAAAATTACAGTCTAATTTTTGTTAGATTCTACTTAGATCGCTATGTTCTCATAGTCATTGTACTTCCTTGAAACCGAATTTCAAGCTGCAAACCACATTGCCAAAGCAAAGAAACAGAATTGGATGCGGCAAACCATTTTAAGTTCTAAGTTTTATTTTTGGAATGACACTCCTTGCGTCCATCGACGAGAGTCCAAAAGTATTGAAAGCACTACTTCCTGATCTAAAAGTGTACAAATCATTAATTCATCTAATCTTGTTCTATTTATCGACTATACTTTGAAGAAGACACCTTATTTTTTATGCTTAGTCTTTTTACTATCAGTTTTTCCCTCCCCTTTGGCTCCTTCATCATCCTTCTTTGCATCATCCTTACCTGGAACAACCTTAAATGAAAGTATGTCATTCTTTCCAGGTTCGACTATATCATCCATGGCTACACGCTTTCCACCTACTCCTTCAGCCGATGCTATAGTAACTTCTCCCATAATCGCTCTAGCCACAGAATTGACGGTCGTTCCTCTTTTGAAAAGTGTGCAGTCCCTAAATACATATTTTCCATGACCACCAGTGAAAGTTTGAATATTTCTAACCGTATAAACAGGAACAAGATCCAATTTTTTGGCTGCCTCTTGCAAAACTTGAACAACACCCGTGGATCCAAATCTGTATAGCACAAGATCCCTTATACTCTCGACTCTATCTTTTAATACCGGATCCATTGGCTTGAGACCACAATCTGGACCTAAATCGTCATACGTATCAACAAACTCGGTTCCCGGCTCGTATTCTATGTACCCTTGATCCTTTAGTTTACGCAGGAAAACCTCTGTTAGGGCGCTAGTAAGCACACAAGTCATTTTTGGATATTTGAGCATGATCTTACTCACATTTTTATCAGCATCAGGATGATCGATTTTATTCAATGCAAGAACCGTTGGGAATTTAACATTCATAAATGCCTTGACAACTCGTGTAATCCACTCATTGTCCCATTTTTCTAATGGTGGCAAATTTGGAACAGATTTAACAGCTTTAGCCACCATCTCTTTTGATGCTCCATATCCACCAAGCTGTGCCCTTAAGGTCTCTACTGTAGTGGATTTTGTCGCCACATGTCTCCTTGAAATAGTATTCCATTTTTTGTGTAGATTATTTTCAATCCAAAGTCGGATCTCGTCTTGTAACCATTGTATATCCTGAAGAGGGTCATATCCTCTAGTTGCTTTACCCTCCGCATCCGTTGTTCCTGAAACATCAACAACCTGAATCAATGCATCTGCATGTCGAAGATCATCCAAAAACTTGTTTCCTAATCCCAATCCTTGTGACGCACCTGGGATAAGTCCAGCAACATCTAATAATTCGATTGGAACATGTCTTTTTCCTTGTTCACACCAGCCATAGTTAGGCTTGCATAGATTCTCTTTACCATACCTGGAGCATGCACAGTCAAGTTTTAGATACCCGGTTGCCCTATTTGGGTCAATAGTTGTAAATGGGAAGGCTCCAACTTTGGCATTTGCATCCGTGAGGGAATTCAAAGTAGTGGATTTACCGCAAGACGGTTTACCGACAATTCCGATTAGTGGCTCTCTAGGCATTTTTCACCGCAAGACAAATTTCTATTGCACTGACGAACTATCGTTTTGCTGGTAGTGGTAAATGTAAGTTACACCTAAAATATGAGCTAGCTTCATTAACCTGTCCAAAGATTCACGTAATACTTTGTGCTATTCCATTCAGACATAAATTTTTTTATGCCCTCAAATTTATCCGACTGAAAAATCACCGATCGAGGGACACTTTCTTCCTTTCAGTAATTATTATAGATCAGTTAATTTGATGCAGATGCCACAACATTTACTAGCACTTTTTTTTTTATTCAACTTTGAAAACAATGTAATGCTAAATATACATATATATATATATTAATTTCATCACAAATGCTGAACTTAAATTCGACTCTATCATTTCCTACCTCAAAAGCCAGCTCTGCAAACTTGGATGCACAGCCTTGAGATACGACATCAAATAGTCCACTCAAAATTTTAGAATCGTTATTATCATTGTACGGGGCGGTACACCCTTCATTATTTTTAATTTATTTTTAATTTTTTGCCGTGCCACTCGCATTTCCTAGTTTCATTAAAACCCATTAGATGAAGTCTCGGTTGTGAAAGTACTATATTCGTGGCAGTTGCTGTTTAATACCATTCAAATCAGATAAGCATACGATTATTCGATATATTTGCTTCAACTTATTGGGTCATTGAATTAATATCCGACAAAACCAGACATTAAGCAGAATGGCCGATATTAAGGGTAAGATGCCTATCACTCTGGAGAGTGCGATTAAGATAAAGCAATCACTATTGGGAAATGATGAAATGAAATTAAAATACTTCGGGGACGGTACTTTTTTCCTCGAAATATTGAAGACTCTTCATGATTCGGACGATGCTATGTTATTACGTGAATGCTCCATTATTTTATATGCTTACATTAACTTTTCTGACGCATGGAAGCGGGATCTCCCAGACTTAACAAAAGCTGCTAATACGATGATTCAAAACTGTAAAAAGTGTCCGGATACCCTTTTAGAGATAACAATTTTATCAATTTCAAAAATGTTGTCATCACAAGTAATTCCATTCTTAACTATTGATGATCTTATTGACACATTACAGTGCACGATTACAAATGAGAGCTCCTCGGAAAGATTAACAGCAAATTGTTGTATTATTCTTATTTCGGAATTGGCACAAATGGATGCCGATCCTAAGCGGAATGACCTCGCAATTAGTTTAATATCTAGACTGTATCGTCCAATCATGCAACGATTAGGCGACCTAATTGCTCCAATCTTTATACGTGTCTTAAAGCAAAATGCAACTCTGTCTTCCCTGAAAGAGTTCGATAGTATCTTTGAACATGCATCTTTATCAAATGAACTTCCAGTACTTTTGTATAAGGCCTCATCTACAAGTGTTCCGAATAGTACATTGGCATTAACTTCTTTATTAAATGCTATGGCACAATTTTTGTCTGTTCTTGGCCGCCACCATCACATTGTTTCAATTCCAGATACACTGACTTACACATTGTACGGGCTTTTACGATCATCAAGCTTTGAACTGAAGCAAGCTGCGGCTGCCGTCATTGTGTACTATAGCTCCTATCATCTATCGAATAAGCACCTTATTACAGCAAATTTCCAAAAAGTAATTCCTGTTTTAATGAGTATTGCCAGAAATGATTTGCTATTCAGGGAGCAGAAAGAGGATTTTAGATCGAGCATGGCGAGAAAAAAATTTGAATATAATGGGCCGGGCCGTTTGTCGTCCTTACATTTACTTGTTGAATGCTGTGAACATTATCCAGCTACTGTGGACAAGCTTGTTGGATTGGACTTTGTTGATTTACTAATGCTTGCGGTGGATAAACTTACAAGAGATTTTATCCAGGATGAAGATGATGCCCACCATTTAAGTGACTGTCTGTTGTTAATAAGTTGTATTTGTGCAACAGATGATGTTAAAAGAGAGTTGGTATCACAATATCCGATAAATTGGAAGAAATACATTGGTTCGTATGTTCAATTATGCAGGAACATATTAAACAGAAATGATATAACTGTGTCATTCGAGCTTTTATCCTCTTTCAGGCTTGCCACAGAGACAGTCCTATCCTTTTGCTATGTTATTAGATCGATGTCGCGCTCAGCAGCGGTGCTGCGGACTTCTTTTGAACTTAAGGATGTTGTAATCAACATGTTTGAAATACTGAAGCAACCATTTGTAATGGATTTTCTCTCTACAATCGATGATCCTGTGCTCTCGAATAATGAGGTACTGCTCCGATCTGTAATTCTTGGTGCCATCTCCAATTTTGCAATCGGTTTCAGCATCATCAGGGAGTATATGGATAGTAACTCTGTGCAATCGGCTCTCCAGCCGTATATAAATGGCACTTACAGAAGCATTAATTCCCAGGACAGAACAGTACTCCTTGTTGCGGCATTGCAGGTAATTCGTAATGCTCTTTATTCAGATGATGCGAAATTTAGAGAACCGTTCGTCACAAAAGCCTCTCTCGAAAGTGTTTTTAAACTTTGTGAGCATAAAGATGATCGCGTGAAACAACAAAGTTTCAATATACTTCGAAACGTTTCTGCAATTTCCATAGCACAGGCGGAAAAGCTTAACGACATATATATGGATTCTGTACCTCATGAGTTATCACATGATACCGATTTTCTGGCCTTCTTGCATCGTCACTTAGACAGCACAGAAGATTTTGACACACTAACAGCGATTTGCTATATTTTTGTAAATTTTGCCTCTTCAACATTGGATAATCAGAGGAAAATCATGGCCGACGAGCAGCTATTGAAGCGTTTGCATGAATTGCTTCAAATAAGTCTTCCATCTAACAGTGCAAAAGCAGAAACGATCAAGTTATGGAATCTTAAGCTTAGCATAGTTTGGATAATCACAAATCTTACATGGAGACAGGGAACCGCGGGCTCATCATCAGACGATGATAATGATTCGTCAATGGATATTGATAACACAAGTTCAGCCACGGTTACACCATCGGGTCCATGTAGTACAGCTAAGGAAAGGGCCCAAAAATTAATCAAATTTGGATTTTACGACACTATACAAGTACTAAGTCGCAATTGTGATATTGCAGATTTTAGGGAACGTGCCAGAACAGCTGTTTTTCAACTTGTCTATCACGATGAATGAATGGAAGCGGTGAAATGAAAAAAAAAAATTACTTATGATGCATATCTGCTACACTGTATCACTCTTTTCTACTATTGTATACAGGATGTAACACGTTATTGAATTATATTTCATTGTGTCATCATGCATACTATGCACCTGCATTTGTTACCTTTCGAATCTCTTGAATAGGGAAAAATTTTTTTTTCTCGCAACGTTGAAGAGGATTTACCTTTAGAACCCCAAATAGGCAATTTAATGGAGACTGTTGAATCTTCTATGATTACCAGTTTGGGCTACATAAGGGTATAAATCAAACTGAAGCCATGAGCCCTCGGGTATCTCAGGCTTTACTTTTTCTCTAATTACCGATCCGAAGGCTGTATAAAGAAAATTTTGTATATTCCATATTGCAATTACTCTTGAATATGAATATCCTTTCCACAATGGTTAAATTCTGAAACATGATATGTTTGGTTTAATCATATTCTTGATGTATATATAAAATTGGTTAGAATTCCAATCAAGACGAAACTTTATTTGAATATTTCTGATATGTCAATGTCCAAGTCTAGAAGCAACAATCAGCAAATATTCCTGCCATCATGCTATTCATATACTTTCTATCGTTAATTCTTACTGTCCTTGAATCAGCAACTGCCGATTCGATTGCACTTGAAGATGTGTACACAACAATAACCACCAAAAATTGCATTCTTCCGAACGTGTGTGAAAAATCTACAGAGTATGCTAGTGCATACCTAGAAACAGAAACTCTCCGTACAACAGTTACAGATGCCACCTCAACTTACACTACAAAGGCACCAACAGTTGTCACTAAATACTCTGCTGTTCATTACGTTCCAACTCTCATCACAGATGGAGGTGTAACCGAGTGGAAAGAAGTGAGCAATCTGTACACAATTATTGATGGAGTTACAGAATACATTGTGACTTATTGTGATATTGCAACTACCACAGTTTCTACCTTTGAACTCACAAATACGACAACAACTTCCGTTGTTATTCGAACACGTCCCTGCGGTGATGTTTACTCTAAAGCAGTTCAGACAAGCATTCCTGTTACTTTTACAAGTGATGGGGTTCTTAGTACATCTATTTCGACGTTCACCACTTCGGTGTTGACTACCAAGATTTGCACTTCAAGTTCATCATCCACATCTTCTACTACATCTTCTACCACACTACCTTCTACCACATCATCATCCACTATATCTACTTCTTCGACAGTTTCATCCACTTCCTCGAAGCCATCTTCTTCAACTACACAATCAACTTCTACATGCGCCTCATTGGGTGCTACATGTTCGAATGATTCCAACTGTTGTGATTCAAGCAACACCTGCTTGAGTGGAACGGACGGCTACTCTTCGTGTACCCTGGGAAGTACTTCCATTACATCCACATCTTCCACTACATCTACATTTTCCACTACGTCTACATCTTCTACTGCATCTACATCTTCCACTACATCTACATCTTCCGCTACATCCACATCTTCCTCTTCATCTCCTGTTTCCATTTCTTCTGCCTCTTCCGTTTCCACCACATCCATTTCATCTACATCTTCTCCAACATTAGCTTCTACTTGTGCTACTATTGGCGGCAAATGTTCAGATTACTCAGATTGTTGTGATTCCAGCAACGACTGCTCAAGTGGGGAAGATGGTCACTCATCATGTGTGATTAAGACTATTTCTAGTTCATTGCTTACGTCATCAAGTATAGTAAGCACATCTACGACATCAACTGCATCACTTTCATCTACCACTACTTCTAGTAGAACACCATTATCAGTTTCCTCAACCTCGACTTCCTCGTTGCCATCAACTAAGTCAACTTCAAGTACTTCATCGTCTTCCAGCACTTTAACCACCACTGTTTCCACTTGTGCGATGTCTGGTTCCAAGTGCTCAAACGATTCTGACTGTTGTGATTCTAATAACAGTTGCTTAGGTGGATCTGATGGATTTTCATCGTGTGTCATAAAATCTACTTCGAGTACTTCCTCGTTGCCATCAACTACATCACCTTCTTTATCGTCATCAGTTTCAAG
>ERZ746981.400-NODE-400-length-15334-cov-13.010356_pt1 | contig 15334 bp, 9 predicted proteins | sample MGYA00374948_ERZ746981 | MGnify/ENA primary metagenome ERZ746981 (study PRJEB28757, sample SAMN06711160) | food metagenome | host: microorganism | place: China:Harbin | collected 2017-01-30 | study: EMG produced TPA metagenomics assembly of the Analysis of...
GTAAAATTTTATTTTATTTTTTTTTTTTTTATTTTATTCCATTTTTATTCCATTTTACTTCACTTTTGCAGCGAGAAGGGGGAAAAATTCAGTCAATCAGAAGAAAACTAGGTTAAACAAACAAGAAAAATTTTACCAGAACAATTTGGACGCACCAGGAACCAATAAGGAAACCGTCGCCCTCCATTCATATTGTCCAGCAGCCTGCCAACCGCAACTAACGATGAGGAAAAATTTTCAGCAGACGCGAGAAGAAAAAATTAAAAAAAGATCAAAGAAAATTAAAAAAAAAATTAAAAATAAAAAAAAATTCAAAAATCAAAAAAGTTCTGGCTGCAACGCTCCTTTACACAGCCACAGTGTTGGGTCCTGGGCCCGCCAATAGCTCATCAGCCACAAATCGCAGACGAATGCTGTAACGTAATTACTTATGTGATCAAGATTAGTTCATGCAGACACATACAGGAAAGCACACCTCCTTACACCTTACAGAGCCCAAGCACTAAGAACTGCATCTACAGAAACCTCAACTATATCCAGTATTACACAGCCTGCATTACAAATATGTCCGAACACTAATAATCTATTGCAAAGTACAAAAAATTACAAACATTCATCAAAAAAGCAGATACCGATCACACCTGGGAACATTAGTTCTCCAAGTCTCTCTTCAAGGTACCCAAGAAAGCGTGCTTCTCAGCAGCAGTCTGGAATCTACCCTTACCGAAGTTAGAAGAGGTATCGATCCACTTCAAGTTGACCTTCTCCAAAGCCTTTCTGTTGGTTGGGTGGTGCAAAGCCTTCCTCAAGGTGATGATTCTCTTGACAGGACCTGGAATAGAACCCTTCAACAAGACGAAATCGTTCTTGACCTCACCGTACTTAACGAAGCCACCCAATGGGTTGATGGTCTTCTTGGTTCTGTCGAAGTCGGTAGAACCAGAAGCTTCGTCGCCGGCCTTACCAACTCTGTAAACCTTGTTGTTGACGGAGGTTCTGTGGTGGTAACCGTTCTGGCCGGATCTGGCAACAGCCCAGTTAACATGGGATGGATGCCATGGTCCAATACAAGCAACCTTTCTTGCACCTCTGTGGGTCTTTCTTGGCAACTTGGTAGTTCCGTATCTGTGCGTAACACCCTCGTAACCGTGACCTCTGGTAACGGCGATAACATCAACACTCTCGTCTTGCTCGAAAACGGTGTCAACAGGAACAGTCTTCTCGAAGTGCTCCTTAGCCCAGTCAACCTTGTCGGAAACAGATCCACCGTTGAGCTGGATCTCGGCCAAGTGTGCCTTCTTCTGGCTCAATGGTGTCTTTCTGATCTGGGTGTGGACCAACACTCTGACGACACTGCAGTACTTCTTAACTCTGGCCAACTCAGTCTCGATGTCAGCAGCACCGTTAGCATACTTCTCGGAGTACTTGGCGAATGCTCTCTTCTTAGACTTGTACCAGTTCTTGTAGAATCTTCTCTTGACCTCGTCGGACAAATGCTCGGCCCAAACAGTGGTCAATGATCTCAAACCTCTTGGAGTCTCAACGTATCCAACAACACCAACGACAACCAACTCTGGAGTGTCGACGACAGTAGCAGCCTCAACGATCTCTCTCTTGTGGACGTTGGAACCTGGTCTGTTAAGATCCCTGACAATGGTGGTCATACCAGCCTTGTAACCGAGGAAGGCAGTCAAGTGAACTGGCTTGGTCTTGTCATCCTTAGGGAAGGCTCTAATGTGACCTCTCTGTTGGGAGGCTCTCTTTCTTGGAAGGAAACCCAAAGAACCGTGTCTTGGCTCGGAGAACTTTCTGTGAGACATGTTTGTTGTGTTAGTTATATACGTGAAATATTCGACGCTACTGAAGGGAAATGTCAAAAGGTCAACTTGCGAATAGTTTGTTAACTTGGGTGAATAGCTAGAAAAAGCTTCACCCTCGCTTTCAACGGATGAAAAAAAATATTGTGCAAAATTTTTCACTGCGAAAAATGTACAATGAGCCAGGAGGAGCGAAAGGGCTTTTGGTCAGGGTAACCCTCGTACGATATGATATTTCTTGCGTTTATTTTTTTTTTTGGCCTCTAACTTTGTTCGCTCCTGTTGGATCGCACCTGCTTGCTTACGTCAGCTGGACTGCTATGATGTTTGAGAATATGAATGGATGAGGAGGATAAGAGTACCTAATATATTTGCAGGTGTATTTGCTGTACTTCCTAATATATTTGCAGGTGTATTTGCTGTACTTCCTAGTATGTTTCCTGACATATTGCTCTATTTCCTCCTATGTTTCCTATTTCCTAGTGCATTTCCTATTTCGCTTCCCTCAGTGAAATAGGTTAGCTTCAAGAAACCCTCTGTACTATTCATACTAACTGAAGTTGTGATGTTGTTTGCGTACTGCTATCATGTAAAGTAAATCAAATAACTTCCTTTACTTCAGTTTGTTGTGAGATGATTCAGATCAATTCAATAACTGTATGGACCCCTAAATTTAACCACCCATGCCATAATTAAAGCATTTTCACAGTTTTTACGCTGCTCTCGTATCACAATTAACAATCTTTTACCTCTTTCTATTACTCACATTATTTTTCCCCCTTCATTTTTCGTCACGAGCAGTGCATCAGAAAACAGAAGATGAGTAAAAGTCGCACTTTTTTTAGCGCCCTGCAAAATTACTGGAATTGGTAACGCGCTTACCACAAGACTAATCTTTTATTATTTGAAAAAAATTTTCTTATTATCCTATTATCCCGGACAATTCATGACTCAATTTTTACGTTGGATAATGGAACTTTGAAAACCGTCCCAGCTCAATAATAACCGCGCCGTAAAAATGTATATAAACTCTGATATTTCTTCGTATGTTTCAATACTAGGAATCTTTTGCTCCCATACTAACACATCCAAAATTTCTTAGATCTTCGTTCCACTTTCAAAAACAAGCTTTGGAAATATAATACAACATACTTTCCTGTTGGTGTTTCTTACTTGCGATCGCATAGGTGACGATTAATGAATAGAACTTGTGACGATTATATTGCTGATTATATCTGGAAAAGTCTTATCTATTAAATAAAAAGAAGCATGTTTTCCTTACTTTCAAAAAATGTCCACAAGGGAGCTCTTGGAACTGTCAGGCACAGTTCCACCAGCAGTTTACAAAAGGCAGCTTTGAGAATCCAGAATGGTCCCGTGTTTAAGGGCTACTCTTTTGGTGCCAATAAAAATGTCAGTGGTGAAGCTGTCTTTACTACATCATTGGTTGGATATCCGGAATCTATGACGGATCCTTCCTATAGGGGTCAAATTCTTTGCTTTACGCAGCCCCTGATTGGAAACTACGGTGTTCCTTCCTCTGCTGTTAAGGATAAATACAATTTGCTCAAGTATTTCGAATCCCCACACATCCAATGTAAGGCCATAGTTGTTGGAGATGCTGCTATGGAGTATTCTCATTGGACCGCAGTTGAGAGTTTGAGTGATTGGTGCAAAAGAGAAGGGGTTGCTGCCATAACTGGCGTGGATACAAGAGCACTTGTTTCCTATTTGAGGGAGCAGGGATCGAGTTTGAGCAAGTTGCTGATTGGTGAAGCAGCTGAGTCCGAATCAAACACCCCTTACGAAGATCCAAGTAAGCTGAATCTGGTGTCTCAGGTGAGTACCAAGTCACCTTTCAAGATTCCTGCCTTGTCACCAAAATCCAACATCCTTGTGATTGACTGCGGTGTGAAGGAAAACATATTGAGAAATCTCGTCAAGAGAGATGCATCCATCACAGTTGTGCCATATGATTTCCCGGTTCAGAATATAATCTCCAATTACGACGGTTTGTTCATCACAAACGGTCCAGGTGATCCAACAACTTGTGCTGCCACCATTAAAAACTTGAAGGCAACAATGGCACAGAACCTTGATTTGCCAATTATGGGCATCTGTTTGGGACACCAGTTGTTGGCACTAGCTAGTGGTGCACATACTTTAAAGTTGAAGTATGGTAATCGTGCCCATAACATTCCTACTTTGGACTTGACCACGGGTCAGTGCCACATCACTTCGCAAAACCATGGTTATGCCGTTGATGCTTCGACACTACCAAGCGATTTTGAGCAGTACTTCATCAATCTTAATGACATGTCTAATGAGGGTATGATCCACAAGACAAGGCCAATATTCTCTACACAGTTCCATCCAGAAGCCAAGGGTGGCCCATTAGACACTTCGTTCTTGTTCGATAGGTTCTTTGAAAATGTTCAGACTTATCAGAAGAGAAATCATGAAACTCTCAGTGATCTGGCATTTCTTACCAAGGAGTTCCCTCAGGAGAGAGTCTTCTTTTAATGAGATGTTGCTGGTTGGATAAATAATTATATAAAGCAAAAATATCGCATAAGTATGGTTTGTACAAAGTAGTTGTATTTGTATGAACCAATTGTATTGGTATATACAGTAGTTGGCAGTGCTGTAATCAAAGGTATTGTTCTTCTTTTTTTTTTTTTTTCACTGTTCTAATTTTTAAATCCTGTTGGTGGGTTTCTATTTTGATCGAATACACTTCTCTCGAACAGTACTCCGAAGATCCTTCGCATTATTGCAATATCCATTTTCAGGGCCATTTTTTGATGTTTGCGTTACCATTTAGTAAAATTTGATAGGTATCATATCTATTATGTAGTGTGCATACTATCCCGCCAAAAAGGGTACTATAATTAAGGAAGATGATTACTTGATCCTGATTGTCCGTGTTTTCCCGCCCATGTGGTGCAACCCAATTTGTGCTATATTTAAATTGCACGACCAATATTCTTCCGATTCATTTTTTTTTTCCTTCTTTTTTCCCCCCTTCCGTCTCATCTTGAGCATCGTATACCCCGAATCATTTTTCCCACACAAAATTTCACACCCAGGACAGAAGGTGCTCTCATTGTATCCTCATCATATCTTTAAATTTTCCAGTTATCAAAAGTCCCCTCTTTCTGAAAACATCTTGATCCTGACAGAAAATCAACATACATCAAGCAATAACAATAAAATGCGGGTTCTTCTAGTGAATGATGATGGTGGTCCAAACGATTTGGCCAGTCCTTACGTAAAATACTTGGTGGAAGCCATTGAGAAACATACAAACTGGGATCTTAAAATCGTCGTTCCCATTTCACAGAAATCTTGGATTGGAAAGGCACATTTTGCAGGAAGAGATGTCACAGTTAAGTATATATATTCATCGATCGAGCATCCAGAGGATAATTCATATCATGGTCCATTTGGTCTTCCGCAAGAAAAACTGCGTGCAAACAAAGCTTTAAAGGAGTGGTGTCTTGTTGATGATGGGACTCCTGCAACATGTGCAGATATAGGAATCAATCACATCATGGGACGGGATAATGTCGATTTGGTTTTAAGCGGTCCGAACGTTGGAAGAAATTCAACTTCCTTATATGCTCTTTCCAGTGGTACTATAGGTGGAGCCATGGAAGGTTGCTCGCATGGCAAGAAAGCTATCGCTTTATCTTTTGCTTACGAGAAGAGATTCGACACTGATCCAGAGATTTTGAAGCAGGCTGCTTTGATTTCTGTGAAAACTGTCGAACAGTTGTACAGTTCGTGGGCAGATGGTGTTGACCTGTATACTATCAATATTCCGCTCATTTCTGACCTCAAGTTTGGAAAGACACGTATTTTCAGAACTCCAATGCTCAGAAACCGTTGGAAAAAGTCCCTTTTTTCCGAATCCTCGAGGAAGTTGGAGGATACCGATAGCAGGCATTTGGATATTGTAGACGAATCGGTGAGTGCAGGCCAACTGTACAAATGGAGTCCAGACTTTGAGCTGGTTCATAGGGATGTTGCCGCAAGTACCGAGTTTACAGATGGAAAGGCAATTTCACAGGGTTATGTTAGTGTGACGGCCCTTAAAACGGCATTTGCCCAAGTTGATAAGGAGAATACAGGAGAAATACACTTAGAGTAAGTACCTTATTTCTCATCGCCATGAACTCAATGCCTTTTTTAAAACTTTGGCTTCTGATGCTTTCTATAGGATAAACATGGAGCATTATCTACCGTTTCTAGAGAAGAAGATGTTATATTTGAACTTCGCTAGAAATTATATACTAATACCGATTCCTGTTACCTTTTTCCTAGTCCATCGTTATCTTCACTCAGCTTGGACGATAAACATGGTCCATTTGTTGTGATCACGTATCCGGAAGATAGTTACCTTAATGGACCGTTGAGAAATGCTGTGGACAAATACTTGCCTGGAGCTACCATTCTTTCTTCTTTAAAGGATGCACCTAAAGATGAAAAGGTCTTCCAATATGGCGAGTATGAGGATTTGGATCATGAAAGATTGTTCTCTGATAAACTGTACCTTGCAAATTCATACACATACAGAAAAGGGTTAATCAGAAAGCAGTACTTTGCGAACGCTATTGCGTATTACGTTGCAAAGCATCCTAAATCCATCCTGAAAACAGCTTATCCCGAAACCTTCCAATTGGAATGTGCATACGCGGACTTCTTGGATGACTCTTTGGATGAGGCTTTTGAGCTAAGGTGTACTCTCGAACAGAACACATCAGACACTTTCATTCTCAAGCCAAGTATGGGTGATCGAGGCGATGGTATTCGTCTATTCAAAAATATTGAGCAATTACAGGCCATCTTTGATTCATTTGAAGAGGAAGAAGAGGAGGCTGAGGAAGATGGTGATTATAATGCGGAAAGCTCAAAACATGGAATCATTCTTTCACAGATGCGTAACTTCATCGTGCAAAAGTATATGTCTAACCCATTGCTTTTGAAGGAATACGGAAATCGCAAGTTTCATATCAGAACATATGTTCTCTGTGTCGGAAATCTTACGGTGTATGTATATCAAAGAATGCTTATGCTCTTCAGTGAAACTTCATATGAAAAGCCTTCAAATGATACTGGAAAGCCAATTGATATTGCTGGCCATTTGACCAACACTTGTCTACAGGATGATACTGATAAAACTGTGGTTGTCGAGTTTGGAAAGTCATCATTAAGTGAATCCTCCAAGAAGAAGATATTGAATCAAATCAATTCGATAACAGCAGAAGTATTCAAGTCTGCTCTAGAGGCAGACAGGATTAATTTCCAACCTCTGGGTAATGCTTTTGAAACATACGGACTTGACTTTCTTGTTGATTCAGACCTGAATGTGCAAATTCTTGAAGTTAACGCTTATCCGGACTTCAAGCAGACTGGTTCACAGTTGAAAAGCTTAATCTACGAGTTGTTTGAATGCACTTTTGCCAAGGCTGTGTTGCCATTCTACTCTGGGTCTTCTAAGGAAGCAGAGAATCTAAAGTCTGTTCTTTCCATAAAAGATGGTTTCTGCTGAATTCACACTTGTCTAGATTTATAACATTGCTTTAAAGAAAGGTTATAGTACACGATGCTTTGACAAAATCAATGAAGGTGAAAACTTTATAATACAAAACTTAAAGTTGTAGATAAAGGTAAGAATACAGATTATTTCTTATGCGAAGTAGCTTTCTCTTTCTTGAGCAGATCCTCATCCTGCTTCTTCTGCTCATCCATCTCCTTGCACCATCCATAAATTGTGTGTTTCAGACGATCGGCTTTGATAAATCCCATCCTTATATTTGACAGAGATCTTATAAATTCCTCATTGCGCTGCAATGCTATCTGTATTAGTTGACGTGTTTCCTCTGCCTCTTGTGTTCGTTTAAGGCCAAAGTTTAAATCACTTTCAAACTGCGGGAGCTTAAAAAATGCATCATTGATTAGATTATTGGATGTGCTATTTGGAATTAGACTAGTGTTATCCCTTGCCCCTGTTTTCTTATCCTCAACATGCCGACTTTTTCTCTCACTTTCTATCGAACCATCATCTGCCGGTCTTTTTCTGTTTTCTAGGATTGATGCTTTAACCAGCTCTTTTTCCAAATTCAAGTTGTGGTCGTAATCCGGAAGTTTAAGCCCTTCTGCCGTCACATGTGAAGGATCATCACCTAAGAAAACATTCATGAGCTTGCTTAATTCATTCACGTTTTGCTTTTCCCTTTCAATGATGTCAATTGTCTCTGTGGCCAATTCCATTAGATGTGTTGACTTATAAATGTTTCTTAGCGGCTTGCGTGTTACAATATCTAAAGGTGATTTTATCGGGCCTAGTATATCTTCAAAATCGATCGATCGTAAAATGTGATCAACATCATCCGTTCCATCGTCATCTCCATCACTGTCACCATAATCTTCTGTGTACTCATTGTCTGATATTTTGTTGTTTTCGCTACTTATTTTCTTCTGTGTTTTCCTATCTAAAATCTTTTGTCTTCGAAGTTCTCTCTTTACAATCTGGTCCAAAGTAAGTTTTTTGTTTTGAAGAACAAATGTTTTTGTTGGTCTTCCAGTGACTGGATCCAAAGTCTTTATGTCCACCATCTTGAAATGGTCCCTCCTAGAATTCAACTTGTGATAGTCCACAGTCTTTGAATCATAAAGGCATTTGTTGCCTCTATTCGAGTTTCCGGCCGAAAAATCTTCATCTTCTCGTTCTAAAATGTTTTCTTCGTTAAAGCTGGGTCCATCTGGCTTCTTGCTTTCGATTCCGTAACGGAACCGAAGAATATCCGCCTTTAATATATCTTTATCAGAGGACTGGTTGTGCTCTGTAGTCATCTCTGACAATTATCTTTGCTGTTTTGAATTAGATTTGTTAAAATAGCATTTGCATTAGACATTTACTATAGATAAGATGCAGACAGATAAACAAAAAAAAAAAAAAAAAAAACGCAATCGAGTTAAACTTGGAAATTGAAATTGTGTACTTGTGGTTTTTATGCGATCAGAGCAGCGAACTATATTTGAAGATGTGTGGTGTATGGGTGTTAGAATTGTGACAAAGATGAAAGTTGCAATGTTGTACAGTAGCATATCACTTTAACGCCAATAAATGAAGAATTTGCAGACTAGAAAATGTCAGAAAAGAACAGTAGATTGTTATCGAGTGAAATTTAAATGAAATTGGTAAATATTAACTGTTAAGTAGATAAAATTATTTAGTGTGCATTGCAAAGTGAGCATTTATTCAGAAGTTAATTATATATAACAACAAAAATAATATTAATGGAGCTAATGATTAAGACACTAGATCAAAAATTAACTGTTTAACGGTAAAACTTCGCAGAAGTTCATTTAAGTACTGCTATAAAATACGTTTGGCAATACTAAGATGATGCTAAGACACCAATATAAACCGGTTTATCATAAGGTGCACACCAATGAACATCGTGAAATGAAGATAGAAATGAAAATAATTATCTTTGCGCAAACCGAACTACATGTTTCCGTATATCATCAAATAATATATTAAATCTAGAAACGCAGCTGTAGTACAGTATTTAAAAAAGGTCAAAAACAAGCAAAAACCCAAGATAATTTTTGAACTTTTCACGTTTACTTTCTCCACAAATCCTGTGCGGAGAAACAAAACCCGGGAAGCGAGAATTTCTGCTCGATCTGTAAAACTTTCCCCAACCGGGGATAAGCCAAACTTCGCGGAAAAGCGACCATCCAAGCGAACAGGGCTGTGCACGGGGGAAGAAATGTAGCTGGACAAAATACGTGAATGAAATAAGCTGATTGCAACAGAGCGTTTTCGTGTGTATTCATCCTAGCAAAGGCAGCATTTGAAAAGCAGCCAAGCAAATTTTAGATTTAGAAATGACAGCAACCACGAAAATTCCGCCAACATACCACAATAATGACCCTCAGTCTTTTGGCTTTAGCACAGCCAGATCGAGATGGCCAAACATTTTGAATAAGGTTATTGGTGACACCAAGGCAGAGTACGAAGGCAGTACGAATGAGAAAAAGAAGATACAGGGTGAGAAGATTGTGGAGCAGGTGAAGCAGCTCATTGCGTCTATATTGGGCAACAAGATCGTAGAACCATTCAAGAATACCAGCATTCCTGGATTAAGCTCTTACAATAAGACGCTTAAGAAGACTGGCACCATTACATGGCTAACGGGACCGTGGCTCTTTTGCGAATGCTACTTGTACCGTTACTTGGATTATTTGTACAAGTCCGAGTCTGAATGGGTTTCGTTTGACCCGTTCGAGGGCAAGAAACGGGGTGCATTTAAAGCTTCGGAATCTGGCGTTAAAGAGTTGTGCCTCAGGTACAAAGAACTAAGCGGCAGGCTTTTGGACCCCAAGCAGAGAGCTCAGTTCACTACGGAGGCATTGTACAACTTGTTTGTGGAGTTTATCGAGGTCTCGCTTTGGGGAAACGCCATTGATCTTTCTCTTTTGGCAAATGCCACAATGGAGGAACTTCAATCACACCAGGGCTCAAAGGCTGTGGCCGAGGCCAATAAACGTGTTCTTTGCAATGATATCAAGGCGGCATGGGCTGGTCTGACTGAAGATCCGCCGGAGAAAAGGTCGCTTGACATTGTTTTGGATAATGCAGGCTTTGAATTCTTCACCGACATAGTTCTTTCACTCTTTCTCCTTGATGCCAAAATAGTCAGCAAGATCACTTTCCATTGCAAGACGAGACCCTGGATGGTGAGCGATACCATGATTAAGGACTACGCTCTCTTCAAGAAGGACATACTGGGCACATTTTCCGGTTCACAGCCCGAAATCGAGTATTTGATGAATCATCTTGAGGCCTACAAGAAGGCCGGCAAATTCTGCCTTGCCGAGTCCGAGTTCTGGACTGCTGATCTTGACTATTGGCATCTACCGTCAGAGGAGGATGTCTGCGGAAGCAGAAAGCTGTACGAACATCTCTGTAAGTCGTCATTGGTGATTTTCAAGGGTGACTTGAACTACAGAAAGTTGACTGCCGACAGGATGTGGCCTAGAAATACGCCATTTAGGGTTGGAATCGGGTCGTTGGCTCATTCCGGCATCAAGATACTTGCCTTGAGGGTTTGCAAGGCCGATGTCTGTGTTGGTTTGCCGGATGGAAAAGACGAGGAGCTATGCAAATTGTGGAAAAGTGAGAATCACCAATACGGCGAGCTATGGTGTTCGGCAGGCAGATGGGCTGTGATTTCATACAGCAGTGGTAAATAGCATTTTGTGATATAATGACACAACTTACGTTTATAAGCAAAGTTGGTCTGGTATTAATGTACAGCATGTAGGATCTACATAGAAGGGGGTTACAAAGCTCAGAGGAAAGCTCAGGGCGCTTTTTCAATGCTTCTGCAATTCTCAAGACACTTTTCAGTGCTTTTTTGCGCTCACATTCCCATCGGTGCTGGATCCGGCACCCGAATTCACATTTGCAGGCATCATTCCTCCAATCGGCATTGGCATAGGCATCTGACCCGGCATGGGGAAGGGCATAAACGGCATATTCATCCCCATCATTGGGTTTGGTGCCGGAACTGCCGGTAAACCCGGAGTATTTGGCTTCTGGCGCTTATTTGCCTCATTCGCATCACTTTCAAGCTTCCTCTTCCTCTCTTCCAGAAACTTCTTCACCTTGGCCTCCATCTCCTCATCCTTCTCCAATGAGTCCAAGTAGATCTCATCCTGGCCGCAGTTTGGACACTTGAAATCGGACTCAATGAGCAGATCCTCTATCACGTGCCGCGAGTAAGTCTTGTGGCAGCATTTAGTCTTGACGGGATCTCTAAAAAGCCGTTTTGTGACCGGATCTCGCAGATCGGGATCATCGACCTCGATCTCTCCGGCCATGATTTCGTCATTATGCTTAGTTTGTATCTTCTGGAACCTTTCCCAGGCCCGCTTGTCCGCCACGGCAACAACATACTTTCCCTGCTCATCAACCATGTAATTCTGGCTTGGATCATCCACCATTCCTTCCGGCTTATCGATAGCCTTCAAATGTGATTTAGGAATACCCGTTGTCTTTTTCACCCGCACACCTTCCCAGTTTGGATCATTGTTCTTCGGACAGTTCCTGATGTGATGTTGTCCTCGTGCTCCACACTTGTAGCATATGTAATAGTCCGGAATCGTCTCATCCAACTTCGCATTCGGCTTGTTGAAGTCTATTCTCTGTGCAGTGGCCATTACTGCTTGCTGCTGATTCCATTGGTCGTCCTGTCTGTTGAACATTTGCTGAACGAGATCCTCCTCTGTCTGTTTTCCGTCTTTTCCAGCAACTATTGGATTTGTGCTAGTTGCAAGAGGCAGTGCACTCATTAGAGGTTTTGCACCAAATGACGGTGCCCCGGCGAATTTCGCCAATCTCTGCCGGCCTGCTATGTATCGTAAAACGTTTCCTTTCCCCTTCTTTCCTGCTGAGGTTCGCCTTACTAAAACAGTTGACGATCTTTGTATAACCTCGTTATCATCAGCAAACTCCTTCTCGGGGTCCTCCGAACTGTACAAATATATGTTCACATCCGTGGCAGTAAGCAGCTTGTTTGCATAAATAATCTCCCTCTTCAGCTCAAATACTGTGAGACCTGTTCCATCGAATCTGATGGTAGAGATCTGTTCCGGCTTCTGCGATTTAAATCGATAGTATATGACGGCCATTTTGAGCTAGAAATCTTACTCAAACAGTAATGTTCACTCCGTTTCAGTCTCAATGTTGCCACTTTTTCGGTGTTGCCAAATATGTATCACTGGAAGACATATCAATGTGTTATCAAATGTGATCACCTGCCAGTTGTGCTTTAAGTTTCAAGCTTTTTTTTTTTTTTTATTTCTATTTCCTATTTGTTTTATGTACGCCCCGCGATCATTGGCATAAAATGCATAAAATTCCCTGTCTGATATATGGGTGAAATATTTACCATTGCTGAGAACAGGCCATCCATTTTTTTACTATCAGTGAATCGAGAGATGCGATTAAACAGCGCTATAGAAAAATAATTTAGATGTTTCAGGACTCTTTAAATTAAACCAAAACGTAGCATAAATACACAGAATTTTAATTAGCCTGACCGGGATTCCCTAAGAAACAGTATTTCACATCTTCAAATGAACGGACCGGGATATTACGAGTTTTACAGGAGGAGCACGTAAGTAGCATCCTCAGAAAATATATTTGTCAGCCGTAAATAGTTTCATACTAACACTCAATCAGAGTTGGGACATCTCTAGCAGATGCATTGGATACACTCATTGTGGATCAACGCATACAACCGCAGTTGGCCATGAAGGTTTTGGCAAACTTCGATCGGGTCACATCGGACAATCTTCGAGATATCGTCAAGTCCAAGTTGAGCTTTAAAGGTCACTTACATACCTACAGATTTTGTGATGATGTGTGGACTTTTGTCATCAAGGATGTGAATGTCAAATTTGACGATGGCCACACTATGGATGTGGATAAGTTTAAGATTGTTGCATGCAACAGCAAAAAGTCTGGTGACAGTTGAATCCATTGCTCTTTCTGGATTCTTATCTGATGTTAATCGCTCAATACTGACAGGCAAGCTTTAAACGGTAGAGCTGGAATAAAGAGAGAGATACATAAATGCACTACAGAAATGGAAAGAGGCTAGAGGCGCTTTTGTGTATAAACATGCATGCTTGAGGATGAGAAAATCAACTACTTATTTTATGTACCTCTCGGTATCGATATTGCAAGATGTGTATAATATGTGTACAGAAATCCAAACATTATAATTGAGATCATCTATAACAGTAAGCTGTATATTTTTTTATGCGTCGTTTCAGGCATAAAGGCAGATTTAAGATTCTGACGAGGGAACTAGTTCAATAGTGGATGAAGATGAAGATGAACATGAAGATGAGGAGGATGAAGGGGATGGGGAGGATGAAGGTGAAGATGAAGATGAAGATGAAGATGAAGATGAAGATAAAGATGAGGATGAAGATAAAGACAATGAAGATAAAGATGAAGACAATGCAAGCGATGACTGCTCAGTAGAGCTGACTATATCGGTTGTTAGGTCGACATCCTTGCTTTTAGTTGAAGATGTTAATGGGGTTAAAGGTTGCGTGACAGATGCTTCTGAGGACAATACCACTTCAGAACTTTCAGAGGAGACTGGTTTCTCGGATGTAACATCAGAAGAAATCGGGGAAGAGGCGGTATCACTGCTCTTTGAAGTTGTTTCAGCAGATTCAGAATCAGAACTGGATCCAGAGCTGCTTGAGAACGACTTTTCCTCATCAACGGCATCCACAGAACTCTTCTCCACTTGCGGAGCAGAGGCAGTAACACTGTAAACTTGAGTAACAGTCAACTTCTCCGTCACAGTCTGAACTTCTGTAGTGAGAGATGTTTCAACAGATGTTTCAACAGATGTCTCAACTAAAACACTTGTCTCCACCTTGGTGACTGTTTCCCTCACTGTTTCCTTGCTGATCGATATGCTCTTTGATTCTTTTTCAACATCTAAACTTGTTGTCTCGGGCGTGGTTATCACATTAGAAACAGTGGTCACTTCTGGTAGAGATCCAGTTGTTTTCACCTGTTTCTCTTTAGTAGAAGAGCTCAATAAACTAGATGATGACAAAGCCTCAGTTGTGCTCTCAGCATCAACACTTTCGGCAACAAGCTTTTTCGAAGCTTCGGTTGTCACACTTGAGGTTTCGATGACTGTGCTGGTGCTTTTCTCACTTGAAACTTGAGGTTCTGCAGTAAGTGATGCCAGCCTTTTATCCTCAGCAGTAGGCAAAAGGGCAGAGGAGTTACTCACTATGATTGAACTTTCCTCCTTGCTTGTACTTGAATCAGTTAAACTTGAAGATACTGTATTACTTGTATCTTCTGTAGCAACGGAGTTATCCAAAACTGTCGTTTCACTAGATGCCCGGACCTGAGACTGTGTAGAGGAAGTAGACTCAATTTTAGACGATATATCTGGTGTGTCTGTGGTTTCAGACTGATAGAGCTTATCACTTGACGCCACTTCTGATTTTGGGGTTTCAGAAATGCCATCAGTGAGAGTGGTGTCAACAGAAGTAGTTGTTTGAGTAGTGCTTTCACTACTTTGAGTACTTTCAGTGTTCTCCCTGCTTTCGGTACTCTTAGTGCTTTCATTACTTTCGGTACTTTCAGTGCTTTCACTGCTTTGAGTACTCTTAGTGCTTTCACTACTTTGAGTACTCTTAGTGCTTTCACTATTTCGCATACTCTCAGTGCTCACACTTTCGCCCCGCTTCTTCAACTCATCCCTGACTACAGTGCTATCGACAGTATGAAACTCAGGAACTAAGGACACAGGTGTCTCCGTTAAAGGTGTAAGTGTAGTAACAGAGTCCCGAGAGCCACCATATGATATGATATCGGACTTAATGGTGGCATCATCTGGAAGATACGTTGTAGTTGATGGAGCACCTTTGGTAAACGTCTCACTAGATTCAAT
>ERZ746981.401-NODE-401-length-15205-cov-30.505949_pt1 | contig 15205 bp, 18 predicted proteins | sample MGYA00374948_ERZ746981 | MGnify/ENA primary metagenome ERZ746981 (study PRJEB28757, sample SAMN06711160) | food metagenome | host: microorganism | place: China:Harbin | collected 2017-01-30 | study: EMG produced TPA metagenomics assembly of the Analysis of...
ATCCAATCGAGATGGCCTTCTCCAGGCTCAAGGCCCATCTGCGTCGCGTTGCCGAACGCACCCGTGACGCCTTGTGGGACAGGATCGGCACCCTGATCGACCAGTTCTCGCCCGCAGAGTGCATAAATTTCTTCACCGCTGCTGGATATGAGCCAGATTGAAAAGAAAATGCTCTAACAAGCGGAAACAGATTGTGTTGACGCTCAAGCAGTTGACGCAGCGGTCATTACACATAGCAGGCGGCGATCAGTCCGCACAAATCAAGTATTATTTTCCTGAAGCGCACGGCACTCATGTGCCGTTAACTCCGCCTTCATTACTTTATGTGAAAAGCACGTTAACCCAGCACCATCGATACGCTTTTACTGGAAGAGATGGGAAACTGACCTTGTTATATGACACTGTATTAATGCATTTTAGTCGTGATTACGTTTTCGCGCCAACAAAAATTCACTTTCAATGAATATCTTATACTTGATCCTCTGCCAGAGATGTACTAAATATAGAATTTTTAATTGTATATATATATTACACATCAACCTAAAACGTCTTTTTTGTAAAATTTATACATTATATAGAAAACATTATAAATTATTATTTATAACGATAAATTATAAAAATAACACTCTTGTAAATTAATTGTTAATTCGACAACAAAATAAACGTGTAGTGAACCAATGATAGTCTATTCCGGAGAAGATCTTGTCGTTCACCACGTAGAGGGGGAGACAAGGGACGTCATTATAACATTTGGTCCTGCTGCAGTGACCCATCTGGCTGAAACCGAAATATTCTGTGAACGGCCCATTCGAAAATCAAAAGTATCGGCCATCGGAATTACAACCAGGCACGACCATTGGTATTTTTCGGAAACAGACGAAGGGAACGTCATCCATGAGGTAAAAAAGCTGATCGCTAAATACAGAAGAGTTATAATCCTCGGATATTCGATGGGTGCCCATGCAGCGATTAGGTTCTCAAGGCTGTTTAACGCCTATTCCGTCTTGTCGCTTTCACCTAAGTGGTCACTAGACAGACAAGAATGTGAGTGCATCGAAGATCGTTACGTTGAAAAAAATTTCATATCTATCATGAAAGGTATGGGTCTACGCAGACCTCAGACTCATGGCAGTATTTTTGTTGCTTATGACCCGAATGATTACATCGACAATTATCATGGGGAAATGGTTGCAAGGCACATTGATTGTACGATTTTAAAGATGTTCTATTGCGGGCACGGCACTATCGGTCACTTAAGTGGTACACGTAATTTCAAGAGTATTTTCGACGCCCTAAGCTGCGACAATCCCAGCGAGATAGTCGCTGTTGCGTCGGTTATAAGGCGACGACATAAATTCACCTTTCAGAACGTAATTGGGAAAGCTCGAAGACAACATCCCACTCTATGTTTAGATCTTATCAAAAAACTGTTTTCTATAAACAAAACTTACTATAAAGATATAACCAATAACTACACAACCTACTTGACAATATTTTACAGTTCAAAAAACAAAATATTCAAAAATAAGTATGATTGTATAAATTATTATAAGAGTATAAATCTTCCTGAATCTGTTATTTGCACTGAACAAAATATAAATGATAATTTATTTTATTTAGTAAGCTACCATGGTACTATATTATTCTTTGATATCATGAAATTTTCTTTCTGCACTGGCGGAATTAAAGATAACAAAAGAAGTATGATTCCAGTTGAAATAAACTTCAATGAAGACGATATTTATCTTTTCATAACATTAAATAATACTGTAATGTATATATATATCAAGGATAACTCCATATCCTATGCAGAAGAGCCCGATACAAGTCTACGTTTCAAACTAGTAAATGGAAATCAACACCAACTTCCAAATACGTTCTTTTTTAAAAAAGAAAACAGATTTTATGCTGTAGTAAGCAATAATGGATATATTATTGTTGATTTAGATTTTAATGTTGGAACCAAATCACGGAATATTCTTGAATTTGAGTCATTTGTTCCTCTTGCAAAAATGCCGATATATTAACCTATCCTTTCTTATTACCTCCACGCTCGTGCATTATTTTATCTGGTTAATAAGAGTTTCAGTGCCTTTTTGGAAATTCGATATGACGGGGTTCCAAGAAGTGCGCTGCGTGATTCAAGCTACGAATACGGATGCCAGAGTGGCGAGGCCGGATGGCCGGTATCACGTGCAAAACGAGACGCTATCCGTCTGACCTGACCGATGAGGTATGGGAGTGCATAACACCTCTGATGCCGCCTGCGCACCGCCGTGGCCGGAAGCGGACAACGGATTTCCATATCCACACTTCTTGCGAATTGTCAGATTTTTAAGCTGCGAATATATCGCAGCAAGCCTGTTCCGAAAATGACGTGACCGATCATGACGCGACGCCATGCTACGGTGACAGCTCCAACTTTCTTTCAGAGTGCAGGACGTCTTTGGTGCCTCATGTAGGTATGAGCGGAACGCTTATTACGAACTGTTGCCGTATTTTAGCTGATGCGTCTGATCGGTGACGACGCACCCTGACAAGACGTGCTCCATTAGGCTCAGGACCTGTTAATTTATTGAACTGAGCGTGCTGTTGTGATTCAGAGGATTCCCGGTGGAGGGGGGGTGTGAGTGACGTGTTTTTGCTGTCTGAGAGCCAGATGGAGCGGATTGAGCCGTTTTGCCCGCTGGCGCACGGAGTGCCACGTGTGGATGACCGGCGTGTTCTGAGCGGGATCGTTTATGTGATCCCCAACGGTCTTCAGTGGAAAGACGCTCCGAAAGCGTATGGTCCGCACAGGACTTTGTATAATCGCTTCATCCGGTGGAGCCGCCTGGGTGTCTTTGACAGGATATTTGTCGCCCTGACAGAACAGGCGGGTCGTTCAAAGCGCCTGATGATTGACGCGACCCATCTCAGGGCGCACCGGACATCGGCGTCCCTGCTCAAAAAGGGGCTTTTCCCCGCCATATCGGACGGACAAAAGGCGGTCTGAACTCAAAACTGCATGCCGTCTGTGATGGTCAGGGACGACCGGTTCGACTTTATCTGACGGCAGGACAGGTCAGCGACTTCAAAGGCGCAGATGTGCTGCTGGCAAATCTCCCCGACGAGACAGAAGAAGTTCTCGGAGACCGGGGATACGACAGCAATAAAATCAGGCAGTCGCTCGCAGAACGCAACATCACCGCCTGTATCCCGCCAAAGAAGAACCGGAAATCAAAGCCACCTTATGACTGGAATCTGTATAAAAAGCGTCACCTCATCGAAAACATGTTCGCAAAGCTGAAAGACTGGCGACGTGTCGCGACCAGATACGACCGCTGCGCTCATACATTCATGTCCGCAATCCACATCGCAGCAAGCTTCATCTTCTGGCTCAAAGAATGAGGCCTGAGCCTAGCGCTACAGTTGCAAAACATTAATGTTTATTACACTATGTTACGTGTGCGTTAATCTCGCATCGACATGCAACGTATTAATTTTACATTAATACATTGCAGCGAGAAATGTGATATGCTTTGCGCTAAACGATCCATTACAGCAGAAAGTGTTATTAACAGACGGTGCGGTATATCTTATCCATCGAGCAAATATTATCCGCGAGAACGCGAATACATCCGGGCGGCGACCGAAAAAATTGCCAACCAGCTCGAGATAGCTGGCATACCTGCACGCACAGCATCACGTGATATATTTATAATCGGCGAAGTAACCGGTGGCGTCGAGCGGATTTCTACTTACAGACGGATTCACTTATTGCCCGAATTTTCTCAGTCTCATAAATCAAAACTTATACGCCAATTAACCTATTTTTTAAACAGCGTCCCATCAAGAAACTACTATCGCTACGCGGTAATTACCAGTGGAGATCGCGTGCCTTGGTTTTCGGATCTTGATAGAATTCGTAAGCGTTTTATCAAAAATATTGCGAGGTGGTCCAGCGAGGCACGTGCTAAATTTGGCGTAGAGGTATTATTGCGATCTGAAGAAATGACATTTCGTAAAAGTAACATATGCGCACAGGATGGCGTGCATTTACATGCCAATATTGTCTACCGTATGGAACGACGTGTCTCTCCACAAAAGTGGAGAGTGTTTTTAAAGTGGTCACGCCAACGCGTGGGAAGCTATTGGCGTGACTGTGGTCCATTACGATCTGCTCAGGCCGTAGCAAGATATGTTATGAAACTGAGCACTGGAAAGTGTGGAGTTCAACAGAGTGAGAAGGAGCGAGATTATCTTGGAATTGACGAACTAACTCCTCTTGAATTAGCATGGATATATGCAGAAACATTTCGTAAATCTCTGGTCCGTTGCTATGGAACATTTGCCAAATTCAGAAAAAAACTCATAGAAAATAGCGAAACAATAAATTGTGGAAATCAGATAGGAAAAAGTCCAACGTTATATCGTGTGAAGCATAAAAGACGTAATAATATTAATTTCAATAAAACATCAAAAATTAAGCCAAAAAATAATACAAGAAAGGAAAACGTGGTAATTGGCCGCACTCTGCCACAACCAAGATTCTCCGACGTTTTTGAAACATGCTCTATAGTATTGGGACTCACAAATAATCCCACAACGCCGCTGGGGGTTCGCGGACTGAATATTATTCGAATCCGCGCAAAACAGGCTGCCCGCCTGTCTAAAAGAAACTCTGAAAGACAATTATTATTTCGACGTGAATATAGATCGCCTTGAGATAAGAGCCTGTTTGGAAAGTCGCTGAAGTGTGATTCAGGCTCTGGATGTGGACGCCAGAGCAGAGAGGCCGCATGGCCCGGATTATCCGCCAGACAAAGCGTTATCCGTCTGACATGACGGACGAGGAATGGGAGCGCATCGCACCGCTGATGCCCGAACCAGGACGCACGGGACGTCCGCGTGAGGTCGAATTCCGCGAGGTGATCAACGCGGTGCGCTATCTGGTTCGATCCGGCTGCGGCTGGCGGATGCTGCCGATCCATTTCGGGCATTGGCGCACGGTCTATGGCTGGTTCAGGGAATTGGCCCGGCGGTTCCTGTTTCAGACCATTCATGACGTGGAACTGATGCCTGACCGGGAGCGATCGGGCCGTGAAGCGAGCCCGGCGGCCGGGGTGATCGACAGCCAGAGCATCAAGGCACCGCACGCGAAAACAAGAGGTTACGACGCTGGAAAGAAGATTATCGGGCGCAAGCGGCATATCGCCGTGGATACGGACGGACGCCTGCTGATGGTCAACCTGACACCGGCGGACATCTCTGACAGCGCCGGAGCGCAGATGATCCTGGACGCGATCCGCAAGCGCTGGCCGTGGGTCAGGCACCTGTTCGCGGACGGTGCCTGTGACCGGCTCCAGTTGATGGACAAGGCTGCTTACCTGGACTTCGTCGTCGAGGTGATCCGGCGTCGGGACGGAGCGAAAGGCTTTGAGGTTCTCCCCCGGCGCCGGGTCGTGGAGCGGACTTTCGGATGGATGACCCGATGGCGACGCCTCGTGCGCGACTACGAGCGCCGCATCGATGTCTCACAGGCCATGATCCTCGTCGCCATGGGCGCTAATCTCACCCGCAGAAACGCTCATCCCTGAATTTCCAAACAGGCTCTAAGCACCGCCCCTGTCGGGGATCATTTACTATCTCTGGTCTCTCCAAAAGAGCACATGAATTACTGTTCACAAATACGCGTTCGATGGTCCAAACTCGACTCAGGACTCATAACCAGAACATGACGGTTGCAGCGAGACAGATGGCCGAGAAGAAGACGGTGGAGCATCTGTCACAGCGAGCGGCGACACGCCTCCAGTCCCTGAGCCTGCCGAATATGATCTCGATGCGGTTGCGGCGTTTATATCGCCGTTTGTCGTGTTGACGGGACGAGCGCGGGATTTCCGTCCGGGAATACATGCCCTGATCCCTTTCGCCTGAAGAACCTCACGGAATCAGTCGGCATCATAGCCTCGGTCTGCCAGCAACCATTGGGTCTTTGGCAGACTGTCGAGAAGGGCGGCTGCCCCTGTGTAGTCACTGACCCGACCGGCGGTCATGAAGAAACTCAGAGGTCTCCCATTGCGGTCGGTCACGGCATGGAGCTTCGTATTCATCCCGCCTCTGGTGCGACCGATCAGGCGACCCGAATCCCCTTTTTTACCCGCAGGTTCGACGTTGTGCGGGGTGCTTTCAGGTAAGTCGCATCGATCATAACGGTCTGTGGTTCTGCTTTCCCGGCGGCCAGGCTGTCCATCATCCGGACGAAAACACCCATGGCTCCCCAACGTTTCCGGTGGTTGTAAAGCGTCTTGTGCGGACCGTATTCTTTCGGTGCGTCGCGCCACCACAAGCTGTTTCGGTTGACGAAGATGATCCCGCTCAGCACGCGGCAGTCATCCACGCGAGGCTTCCCGTGGCTCTTCGGGAAAAACGGTTCAGGACGCACCATCTGCTCGTCCGTCAGTCAATACAAGTCACTCATCTCCAGTTTCCTCGCAGAGCCTGAATCAGATTTCCTACATCAATTCAATTGGGCCTGAGCCTGGTCGGATCCTGATTCGTGACCTGGGGCTGGTTCGCCTGCGTCGCGTTGACCATCAATGTCTTCGCCCGGCACCGTCGGTTGGCGTGGAATACGTGATCCTCGAACCGATCGGCAACATCACTCCGCTTGAGGCTAAACAATAATTTTACGCCGCTCAGGACCAGAGCTCCTTCGTGGCGTAATTTGTCCAAAGAGATCTGCGCCCATCGCGGGACGGTTCAGGGTTTTTCACTCGCGGCAAACGATGCTCGACATCGTTTTCGTCAGAGACCTGATCGAAGACGTGGTGGTAGACATACATGCTGCACGGATTTTATAGGGAATGATGTCGAGCAGGCGCCAAAGCAATTTCCCTGCGACCACTTTGTTCTTTTCCTTCTCCAATTCAGTGATATCGATGTGAAAATAACCGAACGGGCGGGGGTTAAATCCCGGACGTCTGAAATTGTTGCTTTCATATCTGGCCAACTGAGTACGCATAGCACTAAAAGCAGCGATGCGGTGAAAACGCATCGAATGCGGGATCGTCGCCAGCAGCGAGGAAATGCAGTTGTTCAGGGCAGCAGCGTATGACGGCGGAACGCCACAACGATTGCCTGTTTCCCCGATTGACAGGACAGTTGGGAATCTACCGGCGTGCCTTCTGGCGATTGTCTTCGGATTGCTTCCATCACGCTTCGCCAGGGCTCCCAGGCTTTCCTGATTACGCTGTACCACTCGACGGACTGCAGCTGTAGTTGAATCGCTCTGAGAAGAACTTTGGCGCTATGATGCCTCCTTCGCCCCTCGCTCAAAGATTGCATCATAAAAACGCGATACTATACAGATAAAAACGCGATACTATACAGCTAACATTCTCATTTGGTAGGCAAGGAATAATCGCAACAAGTTCCTCATTGTGTCTTTACTTTGTTTGCCGTGCGGTGAGGTGAAGGCCTGCGCTCCATGCTGCTGCACGTTTCGCCTTCTATCTCAAAAAGTGAGTCGTGGATGCCTGTAAAAGAGGAGGGCGGACATACTATCCTCTGGCCTGAATGACGACACGCTCTGACGTCGGCGTCGGGTCCCCTGATTCCCACTCCGACGCCACCAGTGCCACCGGGATCCTTAGCGTGGATCCCTGACACGCGTATGGCTGATTTACGAAGCTGTTGAGGCTGATGTTCTCAGGAGGTCTTCGTCTCTTTATTTCGTCGATACAACTCGATTTCCGTTGAAAACAGCGACTGGTCAGCGTCCGGTAACTTTAATGCCAGGGCCCCGATTAAATCGCCTGTTTGCGGACGGGTCTTTAATACACCGTCTATCATTTCTCCGAGCAGAAATTTCCTGCGTTGTAATTGTTTTTTTTCGAATAATGCCTGTTTAGATTTGGCGTTCTCCATCATTTTTGCGGCTTTCTCCATGGCGCGCTGCGCACGCTGCATCGGGGTCAGACCGTCAGTCTGACGCGGTTTACGGGCGGATTTTGAGGCTGTCCCTGTCGACATGTGAGTAACTCCCTTTGCTCGGAAGGATTACTGCTCAAAATCTTGCAAGCGAGAAGTTTTTTTTAGTGCTTTGCATGCCGCCCGAATATTTTAGTGCCGGGCGAGCGTGCGCAACCCCAGCAGACGCCCTGTTAAGGGCGCACTTATGCAAACTTCAACTGCGTGTGGCGGGAAGTATGTCCATCTATCATCTGTCTGTAAAAACAATCTCGCGCAGCGAAGGGCGTTCGGCTGTGGCCGCCGCCGCCTACCGTACAGCAACCGCACTGATCGATGAGCGAACGGGGCAGGAATACGATTACCGCAGAAAACAGGGGGTTCTGTCCGCGTTTTTGCTCTGTCCTGACTCTGTTTTTGCAACGTCATCCGAGCTGTGGAACGCGGCAGAAGCTGCAGAGAGCCGGAAAAACTCGACGGTCGCGCGGGAATATGAGGTCGCTTTGCCACACGAGTTATCTCTGGAAGCCCAGGAAGAACTCGCGCTCGATTTCACGGCGTGGCTCGTTGAGCGATACCAGGTTGCGGCAGAGATCGCGATCCACGCGCCCGGGAGGCGTGGTGACAACAGAAATGTACACGCACATATCACTACCACGACGCGCCTTATCGGGTTCGGTGGATTTGGAGCGAAAACCCGCGTGCTCGACAACAGAAAAACTGGCCGTCAGGAGATTCTGACAATTCGCGAACAATGGGAAGAATACTGCAATCTCGCTCTCAGACTGCACAATTGTCCCGAACGTATCGATCACAGGTCTTATGCCGTGCGCGGCCTCGATATTGAGCCAACAAAACATCTCGGGCCGGTTGCCACAGGAATTGAACGGCGCGCGGGAGGTGCTGTCCCCGTCACGCACAGGGGACGTGAACACGCCAGCATTCTGGGGCGCCGCTCGTTATGTCGCAGGGCGATTACGGCGTTTTACGACGCAAAGGAACTGATGCGGCACACCAGACAGCTGCCGCCGTTGAAACGACCGGTGATAAACAATGGTCCGGATGACGAAATCACGCCAGACGCGGAACGGGGATCCTGCACTCATGTCCGAGGCGGTGACGCATGGCAGAAAGAGTGTATGCCCAGCCGCCGACTGAAACCAGTATCGGAACTGAACCCGGAACCTGATTATGAAGCGGCTGCTGAAGATAATCCGGACGACATCGATTACGGACTGGCCATGTAGGACAACTGGCTTTTTTGGACTGAAAAAGAAGGTAGCGTGACATTCCCGATGCATATTTAAACCGGCGTGAGAAGAAACGCGCGACCGCTTTCCGTGAAATCATCACAGCATTGCTCCCCACAAGTCCTTCCAGGTGCAGAGCCAGAGTGCGCGGTAGCGCCCAAATATCACACGAACTTTTCGACATTGAGCACGGCTGATATTGTCGATCAGCCCTTGTCCGCCACAAACAGAATATGAAGCACACCCTGCAAGAGAACTGGCGGCCCGCGCGAGGCAGGCCAGAACAGGTTCGCGTCGCAGCTTACATATCTGCTTCAGTGTATAACGGACTGAACCGGGTCTTCGAGCCTGTACATGAGCAGCAGGAGCGTCGAAAGTTCCTCACGATATGCTTTAACAAGAACGCGGATGTCGCGTTTCGCCAGATACCAGGCCCGGAAGATTCGCAAAATGGCCTGCTCAGGCAGATCGGGGGGTTGTCCATGACGCTGCCGCTCAGACTGGACGACTGTATTCAGGATTGTCAGAAAATATTCCGGAGCAGGTCTCGGGACGTGGATGACGACAAATCTGCTGCGTGTTGCTTCATCAACAGCCGCCAGGTTATTGGCGGTTGCGATAAATGAAATTCCGTCCAGACAAACCGGAACTCTCAGGCACGGATCAATATATCCCGAGGCAGGAGGCTGCATCATAGCCAGTAAAGTTGCCTGCACATTCCCGTGCGAGGGTCCTCCGCGTGAAACCTTATCGATCTCATCCACCACGATGGCGGGGTCAGCGCAGTTCAGCTGCGCCATCGCATCGACAGGCAGGCAGGGCGTTCTTGACGACCATTTTCTGTCCGTGCCTCCTAATCCGCAATCATCCATACTGCCACCCGCCGCTACTGTTCTGAAGCCAATCCCGAATGCATGACAGATTTTCTCAAGCATCTGTGTCTTACCGATTCCCGGGGGACCGCCCAGCAAAAGAGGTGGCAGGGCCGGTGAAAGAAGAGCGCCACCGTGTTTATCTTTACCGGCAACGCTTAACATAATGTGCGCCTGGACTTTTTCGCTGACCTCTCTCGCCCATGGAAACATCGCCAGAAATTCCTGCATGAACAGAACAGGGTCCGGCAGAGTGGCCCGTTGCGGGAGTTTTCGTCCAAGGATGTGCTTATATTCTGCCCGAAGGGCCTGATCAGTTTTACCGGATCCCGTCAAAACCGAAATAACCATAAAGCCTTTATTCTCCCCGCTGTTCTCCTCCAGGATCACTTTCTCCTCAGCCTCCGCGGAAAGATTTTTCGCCATAGTGTCAGTTTCATCCTGAACTACCCCTGAATACTCTTCATTCGAGCCAACGGCGGTGAAAAGGCTGACAGCTTTTTCTCCCCGCCATACTGACGCAAGAAAAGAACATTTTTTTGACCAGGCCTCAGCTGTTCTGTGAGTATCAGAACGGGACATTCTGAATTTCTCTCCAATCCAGCGTGCGATATCGACAGGCGATGTCTCGTCAAGACGACGGCTTATTTCTGTTTTTGCTGCGCCATGTCCGAGAACTGCCGCCACAAACAGCCACACGACAATTTCATCGTGTGACCACAGAACACGTCGTTTCAGAGAGGCTGGCAATGTTCCCAGCCGGTAGGTCCATGTTGTCCACGCCTCCAGAGCGGTGGGTAACGGAGACCGCACGCATCCGACCTCCCGCAGACTTTTCATTACAAGATCACGTGGATTTCTGCTGTCCGGATGACTCAGCCAGAACGGCATGTGTTTATCGTCAATGTCCTCGTTTTTCACGAAAAATCCCCATTTCGGTTCTGTTTATTATTATAAATAGAGACATATTTATTCGTAATACTTGATTTTTAGAGAAATATATGTGAAGGAGAATATGCACGATGTTCTGCTCAGTCTTGGCAATCAGGCTCCGGGCCTGCAACCGGAACATGATGGTTGCCGCGAGACGGATGCCGGAAAAGAAGAGGGTCGGGCACCTGCCGGAGAACGGATGCACCGTTATCGTGCCCCAAATTCGCAGGACGTGACTTTTGTACGATTTTGGGCTCGCGTAGTGTCTCTTGCCGTATTTCAGGATTTCATCCATGAAATTTCCTTGCGGAATGAAAAATCTGATCTCTTTCCCTTTCCGGGCGTCACGAAAACAGTCAGCGTCGTAATCGCGACTGGCCAGAAGCCATTGCACGCGACGACGAGTGTCCCACAGAGCAACAGCGCCAGAGTCGTCGCTGATCTGATCTGCGGGCTCGGAGCTGTCCGGTGTGCATCCGGATAAGGTCCTTCCATCATCCGGGCGGAAATCGCCAGTGCTGCCAGCGACCGTAAAAGGTCTTGTAAGGCCAGCATGCCATGCGCGGATCGCGCCAGCGCAAACCGTTCCGACTGACGAAAATGATTCCGCAGGGCATACGGGGCTGACAACCGGAAATAGCGTCCCGGACTAATCCCGTTAAATCAGCTCTGTCCCTTGCATCGGTTTTCCGCAGAATAATCAGTGACGACAGAGGAGATACGTTTGTGACCGAGGCAGAACTCATAACAAGCACCGGCATAGCGGAAACACCCGCATGGATCACCGCAAGGAATCAGGACGCGCTCAGGTCTCTTAACCTGCTTTACGCGGCGGTGGCCCTGGCATCCGGGGCACTGACAGATGACGAATGGGTCGCCGGTTGTGACTGGAGGCGTATTGCAGCAGCAGCGTTAAACGGAGCAGCCATGAACCTTGCAGCTCTGATGGGCCTGGGCATTGATGAGCAGATTGTTCTCAGCTCAGCACCTGAGTATCGGGCTGCACGCAGGCGAGTGGTTCAGGATGCTCTTGCCTTACATCTTTCTGAACCGTCCCCGTCTCGTAAAAAACGCGCGTCCAGGCGCCAGTTATAAGATGGATGCTGTCGAAACGTCATTCTTAGCCGTACCATTAAAACCCTCACAGGAGGCGCAAATGCTATCCCATGCCAGCTGGCTGAAGCAGCCACATGAAGATGACCGCGACGCTGAGCTCGTCCGGCTCGCTGTCACCCCTGCGGAACGCGTTCTGGAGGACCATATGGAGCAGCGCGTGCTGCGTGCCATCAATGCTTTGCTTGCCGAAGCAGATGTAGACGGACCACAGATGTCATGGGCAATCATTGCCGGGAAATTTCTGAAAGAAAAAAAGCATTATCTTACAAAAGGAATGACGAAGAATCGGGGCAGACCTCCTTCAGGGTTTAATGCAAAGACGGCGATGCGGGCATCTCTCGCAAAGCTGACAGCACTTTCGCTGGAAGATTACGATGACGATCTCGTTATGACGATAGCACTCACGGAACTGCAATGCCGTGCCTATGTGGACAGTAACCGCTGTTTCTGGGCGGCCGTCGTTTGTCTTATGGCCGGGGACCGGAATTTTCGCCAGCCAGAAAGAGAGCTGGCGTGAACAAAAATAGTCAGACATCGTGACTGCAGGCCAGTGAAGACAGACGCTGTGTGATCATTGCGATTTTCCTCCGGAACAGTCCGACGGTTCCTCATTCAACTGAGTTCTCCGTAAGCTGCCGCCGCTGATCGCATCCCGGAATTTTCTGCTCGGTGACATTGGTCTCACCACGGGCAGGACGCCTGTCAGTCAGGATGGTCGCTCGCCCGGGTCTGGCCAGCCCGAGGATCCGGGCCGGGCCGATCCCGATTGCTCCTGGTTTTCAGGTGGTGTCGCGTGTTGTGCTGACCGGGTCGGCCGGCACCGATACGGCGCTCGCAGAGCGCGTACTCGATCCGGAAATCGGTCTGCGACGACTGCAGTCCAGACGAGCGAACCCGGTGGACGAGGACGATGAGCCAGCCGACGCTGAAGCAGCGGACTGGATCTATCTCAGGAACGGTTCGGCCGTCAAAATCGGCTATGTTTCGGGGAACACGGACGCCATGTTCGACATCATCACCGGCGAGACGCTCGACGAGGAGTTCGGTGAGACCGATGATGCTCCCGTGGAACTGGAGCAGGCGACGCTCGATGAGCATGTCGCTTTCCTATGCGGAGAGAGCACCTGGACTTGTAACGGTTCTGTGCCTGCTGATCAGTCCATTTCCGCGTTTCCAGATGGCCCTCAACATAGACGAGAGTGCCCTTCTGACAGCGGCATTCAATCACGCCCGAGAGATGGTCGTTGAAGCACACAACACGGTGCCACTGTTTTTTCCTCTCTCCGCTCGCCCGTGTTGCGAGCGTTCCACGACTCACTTGTCCCCAGAGCGATATTTGCGATCTTTCCTTCACCCTGCTTACGAGCGGCGAGTTCCGGATCCCGAGCGAGATTGCCGACGAGGATGATGCGATTGGCTGACTGGCTCATGATCTGATTTCCTTTTCATTCCTTCCAGTTCCTCTCCGGCCTCTGCCGGGTCTCTGCCCTGATGCCCGCTTCCGCGCGACCGCACCAGGTCAGAGACCCGGCAGTGCCGGCGATCCCCTTTCCTCTTCTTACTGATTTTTGATATTTCAGCGTTCTGACGCCCGTTTTTTGCGTTTTTCCCCGCTGTTTTCGCTTGTACCGCCCGATTCCGCGTACTAGACTCTCCTGACGAGAGAACGGGAGTTCAACATGGCTGTGATTACTGTCCTGGACGGCCACATCACCCTGAAAGCCGATTTTCATCCGGAGCTGGCCACACAGGCGCGGCGTTATCGGGGACGCTTTATGGGAAAAGAGACCGGCTGGTCCTTCAGGCACGAGCACGAGGAGGCGGTGCGGAATGTCTGCCGCACACTCTACGGCGTGGACGGCACGCCGGAAGCGTGGGCCGATCGCTGCAACGTGCAGATCGAGGTCAACGAGCAGAACATCCGCACACCGTTGTGGCGACAGTTCAACGCCGACATTTATGTAGCCGGCCGGCACGTAGCCGGTGTCTTCGGCCCGCGTCACGTTCTCCGGACAGGCAAGGGCGTGAAGTTCCTGCGCGGCGGGCCGTGCTGTGTTCTTCAGCGCGGCGCCTATGAGATGGACGTGCCGTCCGGCACCCTGCTTGAAATCCGTAATTATCCCCGTACGGCGCTCGATTTTCTGGCCCGGTGCCTCGAAGGTCACGGTTCATGGACCGTGGCGCAGGGCCAGAACTGCCCCGGCTGCACGGCTGGCGCGGCCACGACCGGAGATACCGGCGCCACGCCGTCCTGTGGCGCTCGAGCGCAAGAATTCGTTCTTCGCCGGCAGTGAAGAGGGAGCCGATCGCTGCGCTATCGCTACCTCACTGATAGAAACAGCGAAGCTCAACGAGATCGAACCGATGTGGATTCTGCGAACGGGCAGTCCGTGGCGCGACTTACACTGTCAGGCAACTGGAACACGGCGTTTCTTCGTTGCCAGTCTCATGCCACTCCTAACGAGATCACATTGCAGGAACAATTCCACTCCCCCTCCAGGGTCATCATTGAGGAAAATACGCCGTAGATTTATGGTGATTGGTGATTAATTCTCCATATCGGGAGGCGCCGTTTTGCTCGGGTGCCCGAAGCACGAACAGAGGCTGGACGCAGTCGTCGGTGCACGTTCTTCCAGTCACCAAAACGGACAGGCAGATCACGCAAGGGAATGCCTGCGCGATAACGATACAGGACTGCTTCCACAAACAGACGATTATCCGCAGCCGTGCCTCCGACATGACCTTCACGACCCGGGAGGAAATCCTTTATCCGCTCCCACTGACCGTCGCTCAGACCATACCGACGCATTCATACTCTCCCCGAAAAACGGGGAGAAAACATCACAGATCAAACGAGAGTAAGTACAAGCGGCATAATCCTCCCGCTTAACTAACGACATGCCATAGGCTCAGGACCTGTTAATTCATTGAACTGAGCGGACGGTTGTGATTCACAGTCTTGCCGATAGAGTTAAGGCTGTGATTGACGTGTTTTTGCTTTCTGAGAGCCAGATGGATCTGATCAGGCCATATTTTCCTTTGGCTCATGGCGTGCCACGTGTGGACGACAGGCGTGTTCTGAGC
>ERZ746981.403-NODE-403-length-14995-cov-15.470505_pt1 | contig 14995 bp, 8 predicted proteins | sample MGYA00374948_ERZ746981 | MGnify/ENA primary metagenome ERZ746981 (study PRJEB28757, sample SAMN06711160) | food metagenome | host: microorganism | place: China:Harbin | collected 2017-01-30 | study: EMG produced TPA metagenomics assembly of the Analysis of...
AACAACAACAACAACAACAACAACAACAACAACAACAACAACAACAACAACAACAACAACAACAACAACAACAACAAATGAATCAAAAACAACAAATGAATCAACAACAATTAAATAACCAACTAAATGATCAACTAAACGATTCACAAAATGACCAACTAAATGAATGCCAAAGCGAGTCCCATAATAATCAGTTAAATAATTCCCAAATCCACCAGGCACAAAAAATTCACCGCGCGAGGGAAAGATCCCCTCCCCTTTCAAAAGGCAAGCCCAGCATCGAGCAAGCGTGCGACTCGTGCCGAAAAAGAAAACTCAAGTGCTCCAAAGAGTACCCGAAGTGCTCCAAGTGCATCGCGCACGGATGGGAGTGCGTGTACTCGCCGCGCACCGTGCGCTCTCCGCTCACCCGCGCATACCTCACCAAGGTCGAGGCGCGCGTCCAGCAGATGGAGAACCTCCTCCACCAGTTTATTCCCGATGGGGACATTGACGCGCTTCTCGAGGCCGCCAGCTCGGACTCCGCCGCTGCGCTAGTGGCGACGCACGCCAAGGCCAGCTCCAAGAACGGGCGCAAGTCCCGGCGCATCTCCTTTGCCAGCGCCAAGTCGCGCGACGCCTCCACCTCTGCGCTAGCTGCGCTCGTCGCCTCCACCAAGCGCCTGCGCTCCGCAAGCTGTTCTGACTTGCCCGCTTTCGGCGCCGACGGCGCATCTGTGTCGCTCATCAGGCTCCAGGAGGAGTTCTTGGCGCTCAACCGAGCCGGTGCCAGCGCCCACGACTGGACCGAGCCCGCCGACTGTGATTCCAGCAGTTGCTCCAGTTCTGCGTCTCTCTCCAGCAGCGCGCGCACCGGCTTTTCCAGCGGCTCCTCGCCTGCGGCTGGCGGCGTCCCTTCGCTTGCGCGCTGTGACTCAGGCTTCCCGACGCTGCGCACTGCGCAGGGCGGCTACCACGGCGGCTCGTCAGCTGCAGCGCTCCTAGATCTTCTCCGGATCTCGTGCGGGGGCGCACCGCTTGGCGCTTCTGGCGCACCACTTGGCGCACCCAGCACTGCTGGCGCATCCAGCGTATCCTCCTTCATCGGCGCGTCGATCGACGCACTCGCCTCCCCCCGTCCCTCCGCAGACCAGGCCCTCGCACAGATCCTCAGCATCGACGGCGTCAACCTAGACGCCCGCGAGACCCAGGAGGAGCTCCTCAACGGCTACTTCAAGTACTACCACTCGTGCCATCCGTACGTCAACAAATACACGTTTATTCGCTTTTTCAACGGCGATTTGCGCGCAGCCAACCCTTACCACTGGAAAGCGTTGCTGAACATAGTTCTCGCCTTGGGCTGCTGGTGCCTGCACGGCGAAACAAAGGCCTGGGATCTCGTCTACTACCGGCGGGCACGTGAAAGTCTCGCTGCAGGCCAAGGAGGCATTTTGGAAAGTGGAAACTTCTTGGTGTTCACTGCAGTGCTTCTGATGACCGATTACTGCGTCAAACGCCAGCGCATGAACACTGCCTGGATGTACGCGGGGCTCGCCTCGAGGCTGGCCTCGTCTTTGGGGCTCTACCGCGAGTTTCAGCCTGCTGACACTAAGAAAAACGCGCTGGACCGCGAGGTTAAGCGCCGGATGTACTGGGGGCTCTATCTTCTCGATGTCACCGTGTCAGCGGTGCTCGGAAGACCGTCTTCCGCACTCAACGAGTCGGCAAACGTTGCCATGTTGTCGAATATCAACGATGATGAGCTCAATCAGTTGATCCACGACCCCAATATTCCGCAACTCACGGACAAGATGCTCAACAAGGACTACCCGACGATCTACACCGCCACGATCTGGCAGGTGCGGCTCAGCCTGCTTCTGGCCAACTTCAGCTCGCGCATCCTTGCGCGCAACCCGCCCTCTGTGGCTGAGGCGCTAGCCTTGGATGCGCGCCTTGCGCGCTTTGTCAACGAGGAGCTGCCCGCATACTTCCACGAGAATGATACCATCGCCAAGTCCCAGTTCTTCAAGGCTGTGCCGCGCTATTTGTACAGTGCCGATGATTCGACGCTCCCCGAGTGGTTCAACCTTGCGCGCTACCGCTTGATCTGGCAGTGCAAGGCTGCGCAGATTGCGCTCTTCCGCCCGCTTGTGTTCCAGCAGCTTGCGCGCCAGCTCACCTCGTCGAAGAAGGGCGCCAAGGCGGCCAAAAGCGCCGCGGGTACCGCGGGCGCATCCTCGCATGGCGCAAACAACGGCAACGGCGCTAACGGCGCTTCTGGCCCTTCCGCGCACTCTTCCGTCTTCCTCGTCGACGGCATAGCTTCAAGGCCAGGCTTGACCAAGGACCCTGACCATGTGCGCCGCGAAGATCTGAAGCGCGCACGCCGCCTCTGCCTCAAGGCCGCCCGCGATACCATCCAGTCGGTGACCAAGTTCGTCGCGGAGCTTGCGCGGCCGTCGCCGCTTGCGGTGTTTTTCGCCATGCACTACCTTTTTGAGGCTGCACTGATTCCGATGGCGCTGCTCCGTGGCGACAGCTCTTCGCACCGCGCCTTCGGCTGGCGCGACGACATCAACCGCGCGCGCACTGTGCTATGCAAGCTTCCGCAGTATACCGGGGAAATCCGGCAGTGCGTCGCTGTGATAGACGCTGTGCTGGAGCAGGCGCAGTCGCGCAAGGCGGCGGCATCCGCAACCGCAGGCGCCGGCGCCAAGACACCCCAGGCGCTAGTTGCGAAAAGGGCAACAGAAGATGGTGCGCACTCGCGCATGGCCGCCACAGGCTCGATGCCTTCGCTCTTCCCCTCGGCGCCGGCTTCCAGCGCCAACGTTCCCGGCGCAGTACAGCCACAGCGCCCGGGCGCAGCCGGCGCCAGCTCAGCCACATCGATCTCGCCAGCGACCGTCGCGTCGACCGTCCCCGTCCTCTCGGCACCCGTTTTATCCGCCCCCGTCAAGCAGGAGTCCTTGTTCTATGACCTCATCCAGGCCGAGAACAACTCCTCCTGCAGCACCACCCCGGTCACAACCTGCGCAAACTCCGAACTCGACCTCCCGAGCCTCATGCACAAAGAGCCTCACTATCAACGGCAATCCTTGCAGCAGGGCGAAATCGAGAGCCTGCTCGACACCCATGGCTTGAGGGCTGTGCCGAAACTAGCCTCCCAGCAGACTAGACGCGTCCAGTTGCGGCCCCAGCAACAACAACAACAGCAGCCACTGCAACTTGCACAGCCACAGCATATTGCACAGCCACAGCAGCAGCAGCAGCAGCAGCAGCAGCAACAACAGCGAATTGCACAGCCACAGGCAGTCCCTCAGCCGCAGGCGATCCCCCAGCCACAGCAGATCCGCCCGCCCGCAGCCCTCCGCGGCAGAAAGTCGATAAACTCCTTTTTGAGCCCCGAGTTCGGCCCCGTTGTCCCGGGAAGCCCCACCGGCAGCATCAGCAAGGAGGAGGACCCCTCCAATATGTACTCGACGATTTTCGACGAGCTCACCGACCCGGCGGTTTTCGACGCCGACGAGCAGAATTGGCCTTTGCAGTCTCTTGACGATGCCAATCCGATGTTCTGATCTGTCTGCCACTTTTCTACACGCTATTTTTATTTTTTTTTGTGATTTTTTTTGACCTACGTTATCTATCTGGATTGATTCACCGTTAATTGTTTTTTTTTTTTTTTTTCCCCCTTTATATTCTTGCTGCCTTTACATACATACATGCTTTTACTCTTTTCCTATAGATATCAATGACTAAGTAATGAAATTTCCTAATTATTTATTTACTATCTGTCTAGTTCTGTCTGGGTGTGCTTTCCGTGTACGTGATTATTGGGCTTACCTTAGTTATAAGTAGTGCTTTACTTTGCTTCACATTATCCCTCTCACTTTACTACTCCTCATCGTTAAGTATGAGAGTTTTTCTCACTTTAATCTTCACTATCTATAACCTTCCAACCACTCTACTCTCCATATCTATAATCATCCAAATACTTTACTCTCTTCATTAAAGATAACCATCCAACCACTTTACTCTCCATATCTATAACCCCCTCCTACTTTACTCTCCATATCTATATCCACCAACCACCTTTCTCTCCATATCTATATCCACCAACCTACTCCCTTTATCGTTAAATACTAACTTTCATTACTACCCTCGGAATATCCTAATTATATTCACTTCCTTGGTCCCTCCACCTCAGTGCCATTTCCTCCATCAAACCTTGCCGGCTTGTCCTCATCCTTCTCTTCCCTCTCATCGTCATGATATTCCGCCTCGGAATGCCGGATAATCGGACTTCCGGCCCGCCCGTCACCCCATATATATGACCCAATTGTATCCTTCAACCAGTTAAAAGTCCCAGCAACACCTCCACCCACCTCTCCTTGCATATTTGCACTGCCCTCCCCTCGACGCCTCTCAAATGCCTCAACGGGCTTCACGAAAAGCGTCGAACGGTTGAGGTTCAACTCTGTGAGGCTTTTCTGCTCATCCTCATCCCTGTACGTCACTCTCTCGATGCTTTTATAGAAGTGGAATGTAGTATTTCTGTAATCCGGATACCGCTCCAAAACAGCCTCTCTCACCTTGAAAAGCTCCTCATCCCGCCCAAAGCTCTGCCTGAACGACTTCCCGTCAGGCATCCTGATTTGTAACATGTAGTCTGGCTCTTTTTCCAGCTCCACATTGTGTAAATTCTCTCTTATAGGTTTCTCCTGCTCTTCCCCCTTCTCAATTCTCTCCTCATGTTTTTGCTGCTCCCTATCCATCCTCACAAGCCGCAATATCCGCTCCTTCTCCTCCTCTTCCTCCTTTTGGAACTTCATCATGTTTGCCCGGTACTGCTCACGTGCAATTTCCGCTCCTTCCTCCTTAAGTGATGAATATCTCCGTTTGTGAACTGGCTGCTTTTTTTCACTCAAAACTCCTGGTCTAGAACCTGCCGCTGCCTCCTGCTTCTGCTCAGATTCCTTAGAAACTCCCTCCTTGCCAAACTGACCGCCCAGTTTACCCACCTTATCGTTAAACTGATCCACACTTAGATCATTTGAAAGTGTCTCCACGATTTTCCCTTTGAAAACAATCATTGCCGCTGGAACCTGGATCGTCGCAAATTGGGGATATATCTGTGTCAAAAGACTGAAGTTCGGTGTGTTTTTCGCTATCTTGAGCAAAACATAACTCTCGCTGAACTTGTCCCTGAACTCTGTCGCAAATCTTGTATTTTCAACGCCAAACCTTGCTGCTATCCACTTGTTCGACACTTCGTTCTCCTCACAGATCAACATCAATAGTGGCTTTTGTAGTTGTAATGATTTCTGAATCGCAGAGGATGCATCTGTAGAAAATGTGAGCTCCCCCACCTTTGTTTTGTTGGAATTGGTAGTTTCCGCCATGTTCCCAGTAATTGTTACTTTAACTTGCAATCAGCTAAAAAACCAAAGTCCAAATAGCATTCTATTGTCTGGTGTAATGCTTTCAGATTGGATTCAACGATGCACAACGGTAATAAAATATTGGTTCACTACACGTTATCAGAGGAGCAAAAAAATATTATCAAGAATGCGGCTTTAAATAGAAAGATGCGTTGAGTGGAGAAAAATCCAATAATGCAATAGCCAAGGAAAAATACCTGACCGTTTTTTGTATGGCCTTAATGCACTGTCTAGCCGAAGAGAGAATAGAAAAAAATGGAATTTTATGATCTAATTTACTTTTTGGCAGGCAGGGAAAGAATCCAACGCTTTGTGTACTTTCCCCAAATATCGTCCCGACCAATCTTAATCTTCATACCAAGTTAACTGCTATAACTGCTATATACGTCTGGTTAAATGTGACTGTATGATTTTGCTCGTTATTCATATTATCAGATGTTTGTTATTTTACGAAAATTGTACTTTTACATTTAGTACTCGGCGTCTATTCGAGTTGCAAGTTGCTACAATTTTTTCAATAATTCAGTCTTCAATATGATCTTCTCATGAGCTTGATCCGCTTTTACTTGTTTAATACCGGCGCTTATCTTTTGGCTCTGCTTGAATTTGTTGGGTTGTCCCATCCCCACTTAAGGGATTTAGTCGGTGTTCAAAAAGCAGCTTTTTGTCTCTTTATTATACCGTTATTATGTTTCTTAGGTGTCTACCACTTTCCTATGCTTATTCCTTTTTATTATTCTTGTAGTTTCTCCTTCACTTAATTGCTGTAAAAGAAGCCACATCACCCCCTTATAATGTTGCATTTTGATTGAGCTAAAATTAATCGTCCCGACTATCGACTGCATGTACATATTTCCAGCGTTCGTTTCCGTAACCCAGAAATCCATATACATAGAACTTTATCCACGTATATCAAGGTTTGACTCATCGGATATAGCCAATTAGATCCTAAAGATCCCTCAAAGTAAGTCCAGGTAATCAATTCAGAATTAGAAGTATTTCCAATTTAAAGCTTACATGCGCACCGCCTAATAAACAGGAGAGGCAAAAATAAAGATCAAAAATTAAAAAATGCTACTTGAAATTAAGCGCTTTAGTGCCGGTTTTCAAGAAATTCAGAAGGTACCGTTTCTGAGGATTGATACGACACAGAGAATCCCAATTGTAAAATGTAGTATCTATCTAAGCTTTACTAGAACTATACTACCTAGCTATTACTTCCTTTAACCGTTATGTTTAGTTTGAATTGATCTCAAGTTAATATCTATTGTATCATTGCTGATTATTATTAGTGTCTCCGAGTTTAGTGACTTCACACTCCAGAAAGCACTATTTAGCCAGTATACCATCCTCAAAAAAATTAGCCCCACATACAATTTGGGAACCACTCACTAAATCACTCAGCACTGAAGTTCCTGCCTAAATATAATTCCCAGTTAATAAGCCAAGCCTCTGTAAAGTAGTCAAAGACTAAATGCTTCGAAATCCCCAAAAGCTTATCATATTTTAGAGGCGTTAAGTATTAGCCACAAGCAATTCATTTCTCTAATTATCTTTCATATCTATTGGTTTCTTTTGGTGTTTGACAGCTTTTAGCTAATCCACAACCGCTAATACTAATCCTTTATCATCGAAGGATAGCCTAAATCCTCATTAGCGGTCTTTTTCTACATTTTGGTATTCAGTCATCTTTTTCGCCTAAAATTAGTTAATAAACGATTCGGCACCTCCCCGGGGTCTATGGTTAAAACACATTTTACTGAATTCTACCTTATTGGTACCCCCTTCTATTGCTAATAGGCAACCAAATTAACATACACAATATTTTCGTACGGAGAAGGCAAGCCGACAGACACCGGGGGCCGAATCTTTAGCAGTAACAGCAAACAATAAAATATTGAGTCCTTGAGACAAGAAAAAAGTACTGACTCAATCGAAAGCCATCCAAAGTCCGGGCCGCACTGTGGGCCGACATGACAAAGCAAAATCTCTCATGTGACCGAAAAGAGAAAATTTTTTTTTCTAATCGCACTCCTTTAAAAAAAAAGGATCACGGTCATCATTTATCCCCCAGTAAATCAATATTCGGAGGGGTTTGCGATAGAAAATACGAGCAATAACGGTTTCCCAAAAAAAAGTGCCGTTTTAGGTTATGATACCACGCTTTTCTTGTACAATTATCCGCCCATTTTCACCGTAGTAATGGAGTCTTAAGTAATCACGTGATTTAGTGCTCGGACTAATATGGTTCCGTACTCGTGAAAAAAATATTGGAAAATGGAATTCTGTCGCACGTCAACCTCGACAGGGTATTAAATGCATAAATATGACCGTATTTCCTTTCTGTATGTGTGAAGAATCACATTTTATCTGAGGAATCATCTTGAGAGATCTTTATTTTTCAGATATAGCCCGTTAGATCTACATCGCATAGCTATCCGGCCGATTTTTCACTATTATTACCTATTAGACAACTTTATACAGCAACTACATTCAATTTTCACTTTCGCGTCATACAAAAAAAAAGCATGTCCACGTCTTATAGTTTTCAAACGCAGTATAACACAGGTGGGGCACCATGTGATGCATATCCACTTAATGAATCTGAATACAACGGCATCAACTACTTCGATGTCATCTCAAACCTCAGTATAAGCACATCTGACGTCTACAATGCATTTGACCAAAATCTCTTCTCATCATTTCCAAGAAGACGTTCCTTGATCTTTATTCCTGAATTCAAAAGGTGGTTTTGCAGCCGTCTCGAGTCAGTTGGCGTCATACCTCAACAGATAGAGCTGGTTAAAGTGTTACTTGATATGAAAAACATTCCACAAAATCTACCTGCACATCCAATATCCGAGCAAATGTTGTCAGCAGTGGGAATATTTTTCGGATTCAGACAGAGTTATCCTTGGGCAGGACTGCTGGGTTGGAATATCCTCTCAGCAATGAATATCTCCTTGGATAACTTGAGTACAACTGCCGATGTTTCTCAAGCCATGAACTTGTGTAAGGGTGCGTCCGGCAGGCGGGTATTGACGATCATCGATTGTCTTAATGAGGTGTACAACCTGGGTGTTCATCCATGTTTGGCACTCTCTTTTGTCGCTAGAATAAAAGGTTCCGAGTTCTCTGATGAGTTTAAACGCCAATTGTATAAGAATGAGGTGCCACTTAACTCTGAGTGGAATAATTATACTGATGAAGCAATAGAATGCTTTGATTCCGCCTCTGCAGTTGTGGCCGCAAGACAAAATCAAAGTCCATCCATGCAGATGAAGAAGAAGAGAAGATACGAAGATGAGGGAGTCATGACTCCAGATGATACAGATCTGGACTGCTTTGGATGCAACAAGAAAGGTTGCTTTGACAAATACTGCAGTGTGAGTGTGCAAGAAGTTTCCTATGAGTAAGCGCCGAGCGAAAATGTTAAAGAACGGGAAAAAAAACTGAATTAAAGGGGTGGCTTGCTTTTAAGTAATAGACTAAGCCGAGTTCATGTCGGTTATGATATTATATTTATCCATGAGCACCTGTTTACGACTGGGACACTAATATCTTCTATGCTTGTGCGGTGATTTGATAATTTTGTGCAATAGAAAGAGTGTGAAAATAAGGGGGAAAAGATACTACTAGAATGATATAAATTATAATTGTGTATACGATGTACAATAGACAAAAAAAGATGTTTTTAATAGAAGTGATCAACGGGATGGAAAAAGCATATGACATGTATGTGTGGTGTGATAGATCAGGCACAGGTTTACCGAGCAAAGCAGTGTGCATCAGATAGTACCGGCTTAAAGAAAATAAGCAGAATGGAAAATTATTCCAGCCAATAGCGATTTTAAGTCCTACAAAATACAAAACATATTCCTAACGGTGTAGATATGACAATATTACCTCTGTAAAGAAGAAGAAAGATAAGCAACAATAGCCACCAAAGATCCGATTCAGAGTAGAACTGTTAGAATACCAGATCTAAACCAATTAATTATCAGGGGTTTGGAGACGGTGAAATATTGGAAAATAAAAAAGCAAGAGAAAACAAAAAACTATGTATGCTGTTTCTTTCTTTTTCGAAGTTGAAAGCAAAAAGCATTTATATTGCTGACGGCCAGAGCCCGGCAACAACCGCATGAACACAGTTAAAGCTAGGTATTAGCGCCTGAAAATAAAAAGACAAGAATAAAGGTTAACAAAAAATAGTTGGTATCAAAGCTCAGCTGGATTTCTCATGCTGAGTGGAAACTCTCTTCATGGCAACCATGAAGTCCTCAAGAGATCTCTGAGGAGGCTTGTCGTGCATTGGCTTACCGTTCATGAAACGGTCGAACTTGTCAGACTCAGACATCATGTAGTAGGCACCTCCCAAAACAGAGAAGACACCGAAAGACCACAAGTAGACTCTGACAACAGTAACGATATCAGTCCAGTTCTGGCACCACCATCCGAACAAACAGAAGCATGTGGCGATAACATCGACGGCCAAAACGGCACCGGCCAATTGCCAAGATGGGCAAGAAGACCAGAAAGGTCCGACGGCACGAGTGATGAAAATAAGCCAGTTCTCGGTCAACGAGATCTGCAAGAACAAGACACCGTCAACACCACCGAAGTTCTGGATGATACCTCCCTTTGGCAAGAACATGGTTGTCAAGGTAATCCAGGTACCGATGGCTAAGATGATACCCATGATGACAGACATACCCCATAATCTAGGCAAGTCCCACTTGACAGGCTTCATGGAGTAAGGAGCGTTATCGTAGGCAATGGCAAGAGTGGCAACATCGGCGAAAATGGCAATGAAGACAACCAAGTTGATGTCCATCATGTCGTCCAAGATGGCAATCCACAAACCGTAGAAGATCTCCAAGTGCAAAGACAAAGCGATACGGTAGACCACGTATGCGTACATTCTGTGGAAAATCTGTCTGGAGGTCTTCAAGGCATCGATAATAGCGGACAAACCTGGGGCAAGGAAAACGATATCAGCGGCAGAACGAGCGGCATCGGAAGCACCTTCAACGGCAATACCAGTGTCGGCCTTCTTCAAAGATGGAGCATCGTTAACACCGTCACCAGTCATGGCAACCAAGTATCCTCTCTCCTGCAAGATCTCAACAACGTTGTACTTGTGCTGAGGGAAGACTTCAGCGAAACCATCGGCATTCTCAACGAAATCGTACATCTCGGAACCGGCCATGTCACCACCGCCTCCAAGACCAAGTCTCTCGGCATCGTAAATGTTAGTTCCAAGACCCAACTGTCTGCAGGTCTCCTTGGCAATACCAACGGCATCACCGGTAAGCATCTTAATTCTCAAACCAAGTCTCTTGGCCTCGTTAACGGTCTTAGCAGTGTCATCTCTAGGTGGGTCCATACATGGCATAATTCCGAGGATCTCCCAGTGGCCCTCGCCTCTCTTTCTGGCGACACCAAGCGATCTGAAACCTCTCGAAGCGAATTCGGCAACCTTGTTCTCGTAGGCCTCAAGGACATCTTCTGGAATTGGATGGTCCTCCTGGACGGTCTTCAACACAAACAATGGAGCGCCCTTAACACAGACGATGTGCTCGCCGGCTGGGGACTCAACAACTGCAGTAACTTTCTTGGAAACAGGGTCGAAAGGCTGGAACTCCAACACCTTGTACTGAGGCATGGCGGCCAAAGCCTTTGGATACGAAATCAAGGACTTGAGGAAGGCCTTGTCGATGGCATCGAGAGCCTTCTTCTTTCTGGAAGCTGCAAGACAAGCGGTCAACATCAAGTCATCGGACTCGACGCCCTCCACAGTGTAAGGCTCGTGCAAGGAAAGCTTGTTCTTGGTCAAAGTACCTGTCTTATCGGAGCACAAGATCTCGACACCGGCAAGAGACTCGATGGCAGACAAACGCTGCACAATGGCCTTCTTTCTGGCCAAGTAGGCGGCACCAACTGCCATGGTAGTAGTAACAACGGCAGGCAAACCAACAGGCACACCAACAATGGTGATGGCCAAGGTGAAACGCAAGATACGGACGATTGAGGACGTTCTGTAGAAGCAGGCAACGTAGATGACAAGCAAAGTGGCAATCACAAGGATCAAAAGCATCGTACCGATACCGTTCAACACCTCAGTGAAGTGACCATGGCCACCAGAAGCCTGGTTAACCAAGGAAGCGGCTCTTCCGACGAAGGTGGAGTCACCAGTGGCAGTAACGAGCATCAAAGACTCACCACGCTTGATGGTGGAAGACGAGAAAACGGCATCGTTGACATGCTTGTCAACAGCAAGAGACTCACCGGTAATGGCAGACTGGTCAACCTGCAAGAAGCATCCTTCGGAAACCAACTTACCGTCGGCTGGAATGACGTTACCCTCGTCAACCTTCAAGATATCACCTGGAACGACTTCGGAAGCTGGGACGTCAACAAACTTACCATCTCTCAAGACGGCAGCTGTGTTGGCAAGAGTCTTCTTCAATTCATCAACGATAGAACCGGCCTGGAATTCTTGGATGAAACCAACACCGGCATTCAACAGAAGCAAGGCACAGATGACACCGAAATCGACCCAGTCCTCAAGACCAAGGGCCAAAAGTGCGGCGGCCTCCATAACGAACTGGATAGGTCCGACGAAGTAGGTACAGAACTTGACAAACATGTTCTCCTTCTCCTCAGCCATCTGGTTCAAACCAAACTTCTTCACTCTCTGAGCAACCTCAGAGGATGACAAACCAACAGAGGGGTCTGTCTGAAGCATAGACTCTGGAACAACCTTGGCTGCACCGGCAACTGGTGCATCATCTTCTTCTTCTTCCTCATCTGCAGCACCTCCGTTAGACTGCAATTCCATCACTAATTGCTCAATGTCCTCCTCATCCTCCTCCTCTTCTGGGATCTCAGGCTTCTCGTTCTTTTCAGGGGCAATTTGCTCCTTTTCTTCGGCCATCTTGTTTGAAATTTATTTGTTTATCTTTGAAGACAGCGCAAGAGAAACAACGACCAAACGAAAAAAAAAGAAAACGAATGTGTTTGTGTTCACTAACTTGTGGGTTCAAAGACTTAGAGCTGCTAGCTAAATTAGAAGAGCAGATGTGTCTTTAAAGTAAGAAAGCAAGTAAAAAGAAAGAGAAAGTAAAGCAAAAAGAGGTAAAGTGAAGCAACCACTAGAAACTAATAATTCTTGCACGGAGGAGGACGATAAATTGAGTTGGGGGTAGAATTATAAATAAATAAATATTACGCTCAGGAAAAGTGAAAGAAGAAAAAAAAAAATCAGCACAAGTCGACAGATTCCTAACTTTACCATGCGGAATAGTGCCTGATTGCCGAAGCAGAACGAGCAGAAACCGGAAGAAAAATAAAAAGAAAAGAACAATTTCGCAATATGGAATAAAATAAATAAAGAGAAATGCAGAAAAAATTTTTGGAAAATAGTATACCGCTTCCAAGCTGTGCAGGATATCATCCCATTATTCCGCTTCCCAGGATCTTTTTTAAGCAGTTCTGACGGTCGAAAAAAAACCTGAGTAGAATATGAAAAAAAAAAAAAAAAACAGAGCGGGAGGACCGGTGTGTACATGCAGCATTAATATTGTCGGTATTGTAAGGAAATTATTTTCTTGAGATTTATTGCATTGTTCTGGTATGAAATTAAATTAAATTCAGCAGTGGGCGGCAAACAAATAATTTATTATATTACATAGATTTTCAAAAAGATTACATAACCGCACCCAAACCTATTGGATTACTGGTTATACCCTACCCTGTAAAAGCTTCGAACTGTTCCAATTTTCAAAAGTTTTATCCAAAAATCTCCCTCTATTTGGATACCCCCAAAGTGGTAATTGTAAACACCATGTTAACAATCCGTTCTCTCACCTCTTCTTAATCTCTTCAACCACACTGATATCCCGGTAACTTTTCATTTGCTGTCAGCCCTTTTTTTTCTTTCCTCTCATATCTATCCTACCACTGGTCCAAATCTTTTGCGGCCTCGACAACTTTTCTAACGCCGCCCACCACTCAATATCTTTTGCACGATTTTCCTCTCCTTCACTTCCCATTTACTTCCCGTAGGTTTTTTTATTAACCTTTTTTTTTTCCTGTCTCTGTTTCCGTCCGTGCCGAATAAAACTGTTTTCAATCAAAAAGTAACGGTCGGGTAAGAATGAAGCGCTCTAAATCGCATACCTTTATTACTCGTTCTCTCTTCGTACCCACGTTTCTTTTTCCCCCTTATTTCTTTCTTGTTCTCGGTGTTCCTGTATTTTCCACTCTATTGTATCTCTCCATCTTCAAAATAATGACGTCTTCGTTAAGATCTCTTTTTCTGCTTATACCCCAACGTTCAATTAACATTTTTCTCTTCAACTTAAGCGCCCACCCATTTTTTTTTTACAAACCTCTTTGTATTCTACGTCGTGAGCACACACATAATGCTTCGAATGAGATCTCATACGTTGAATGATATCTTTAAACCCGACCAATTTTTTGTAGCACACTACTATATTACCTGCCCAGTTAATTTTTTGTTCCCAGTTTTATGAAACAAATAACCTATTCCACCTTTACGTAACTATGACCTATATGCAAACTACGCTTTTATCTAACCTCACCGCTGACTTAATTTTCTTGCATTTCTAAAGATTATGCCCTCTCCTTGGTACGCCACTCGTCCTTTACCCCGACAATTGTTCACTGAATCTTACTATAATTCTTAATTTTTCTGCGTTCCGTACATTCATCTATCTATTCTTTCCGCATAACTCCGATTATCTTTATTGTGAATGTGTGGAAACTATCTTCTATTCCGATTTCCGTAACCTTCAACTACTTCAACCGAGTATCTCTTATGCATTCTGCTAACAGCCCATCCTAAGTCTTACTCACATCTAATAGTCCCCAGAAAATTCAAATGTTTCCATCTCTCGCACCCATTTCTTCCGTAAGCTCAAATGTGCCGTGCATTTCTTGGCATTTATCCTCTCATTTCGGTAATGCTTCTTCCTTCATGCGGCAACTTGTTTTTCCAAAAAAATTTTCCTTCAATTGCCAAAACCGTTAGTCATTTTTTTTAAGATCCCCCTCCATTATTCTCCATTTCTAATTAATCATTTAACAAACTGACTTCTATTTTCTCGCTATTTTCTCGCTATTTTTCCCCAATATCTCCATATCTTTCCATTCATTTACTTATTCATTTGTTTCAAAACCACACCGTTATGTTATCTTTCTCATTATTGTTTCTCGGTTGTCGGTCCAACCGGCGGTATTTCTAGCAAAATCTCGTGTGAGATCTCAATCATCTATTTCCACAATTGAACTGTTTGCTTATTCGGCCAATTTCCGACCTAACCGCTATGAAGGAATCAATGCAATCTATAATCACATTACCAAAAGTCCCGCCACCGGATTTTTTCCCTTTTGTCCTCTTCCGATGTATCTCCAGCACGTCGCCACTTTTAAAAATGTCAACTTTTCCGCAAAAATAAAAAAATTAAATCTTGAAACGACCAGGGTGAGGATTGAACTCACGCTCTTGCGATTAACAGTCGCACGCCTTAACCAGCTTGGCCACCCAGTCA
>ERZ746981.404-NODE-404-length-14962-cov-11.350756_pt1 | contig 14962 bp, 12 predicted proteins | sample MGYA00374948_ERZ746981 | MGnify/ENA primary metagenome ERZ746981 (study PRJEB28757, sample SAMN06711160) | food metagenome | host: microorganism | place: China:Harbin | collected 2017-01-30 | study: EMG produced TPA metagenomics assembly of the Analysis of...
AAGTTGTCTTATCAGAAAACCACGACTGATATTAGTTTTGAGACTATAGACGGGACTATCATCTTTTATAATTAATTCATTTTCTTATTTTATTTCCGGACTGTCATCATTTTGTGTTCTCTTTTTTTTCCACCAATATTACGTTGACCTACGATGATGAGGTAAAATCCCTATCACAAATCATCACAATTATGTTATCTTTATGGGATACCATGTATCGTTCGACATTCTCCTATAATTAATTCAGGACCGCATTTAAATTCCGTGGAACAAACAAATAAGTAGTTAATTGGTCATAAAATACGCTATATACTGTCAATTAATACTTAGTAGAGCCTTGATATTATAACATAGAGGAATGCGCATATATAATGTATCCGTCAACATCAAAAAAAGTATATATATATATATGTATATTTATGGAGAAAATAAAATAACGATAATTGAACAAACTTAGTAAATAATAAAGATGCAACTTAAAAATGCATCGGAAGAAAAGGAATGGATAAAAACAGCCCGAATTAAATTAAAATGTAATTTTTCCCAAATAGTTATGAACCATAAATAAGAATGTCAAAAAAAGAATGCCCCCGCTTTAATCCGTTGAATAGTAAATTAGTTTTGTGCATTAAAGTTATCTTGATTTTCAAGATATCTTCCCCACTCCATTAACTCATAAATTAATGACAGATTAGGGGAAATGGATGGAGCATGTTTCTTAAGACGTTCATATGCCTCGCTATAGTCTAAATGAAATGCTCTCATGAAGTATGCTAATATTAATGATGCAGAACGGCTGACACCGCATTGACAATGTATGAGAACCTTTTTGTTGGCTATCAAGGAATCATCAATAACCTTAGTTAATTTTATGAAGTCTGAATGAAGCCTAGAATTATGGTTCCATGGAATAAAATAATAATCAACATCCTTAAGTACCGAATTGGGTTCCGATGGTGACACTGATGATTTGGTTGCGGAATAGTTTTTTATCTCTTGTGCAACATTTATCACAACATCGAACTTGTTAATTTGATCCACCGTTGGCTCCGAATATAAATATAGATTAGGCTCCAAAACGCATACTGGTCCTTCTGGATACGCATTGTAGGAATTAACAAAATCAGACTCGTCATAAATATCATCCCTTGCACCATCAGACGGAACCAATGGAGATGTTGATGACGACACGGTCGGAGCCACAGATTCCGAAGATGATGAATTACCAGATGATACGCTAGAACTAGAAGACGCTGATGAGCATGAAAGTAGTTTCCGAGGCGGAAAAAATTCTGATTCAGTACTTGGGTCACAGTTTAAGCCCAAACTATCTCTCAATGATTTAGCATCAAATTGTTTCCCTGTAGAATTCAATTTTTGTGTTGCAATAGATTTGCTTGGTCTCGTTGTTGATATCTTTAACGATAGTATGGAGTCTTTCTTCTTTGTTTTCTTCTCCCCGTTTCGACTCCCGAATATTTGTGGAGATCTTAAAGTAAGTGTTCTATGAGGTGTAGCCGAGGAGTTCAGCTGGGAAGGTGAGGAGTTCATTCCAAATCGAGCCCTTGGGATGGGTACCCCCGATTCCTGAGTAGGTATCTTCGAAAGATCCAAGCGTAAATTTTTTGCATTCAGCTGTCTTCCTGAGGTTTTGCTTGTAGTGAGTCGTTTACCAGAGCTGCGACCAAGCAACATTGTCTGAGGCTTCAATATGTCATCCATCCATCGTGGAGGAGGAGTTGGTTCTCCATTTAACGATAAAATGTCATCGAATGTGCTATGAGTATCAGTATCTTTAGATGTACCACCTGACGGTATCAATCCGGAAACAAAACTTTCTTGCTTAAAGTTTGTCATGCCGATGTCAATATGCAATGTTGATTCTAAATAAATGAGGAGCGCACTTAAACAAAACAAGTGTAATCGATATCGTACTGTGACGATTGCTTCAAAATGATATTGGAAATTTGTATATGATTATTGTTCTTTGTCTTAAGATTGAGACAAATTTGCGGAAAAAGAGAGCATTAATCAAGAGAAACTTAGATGTAGTATCGAGCAAAGCCGGAGGACCCCCAAGTATTGTAAAGTTTGCAAGCCGGGTACGACAGATATAAAAGACAAAGGATGTGGCAAAAGGCTGTTATAAGAATATAAAAAGGAAGGTGAAGCAGAATGCAATTGAGAAGAAAAAATAAATAAACGAAATTTAAACTAGTAGATGTAGAATAAGCAAAAATGAAAAAGCCTGGATTTTAAATCCATAAATAAACTCGGTGTTCCCTATTTTTGGCTTTCTATTATTTCTATCTTTAGGTTTTTCATTTTTTCACTACCTAAATTTTTTTTCCACCACTTACACTTTTCTGACGGAATTATGCGCTAGCATTTCTCTATTTTCGGTTCCCTTCTAAATTCGGGCAATTACATATTTTTTTTTAGCAACACTCTCCGAAAGAGATGCATATTTGTTGTTGTCCTGAGATTGTGTTTAATTTAGAAACAATATTTTACGATTCGCAAGGAACTTTTTATTTGTATTTTTAATTACCGGCCTTGTTAAAAAAATTTCACATGATCAATTTTCTCCCCAGAAGGGGTCTGTCCACATTCCTTGTCAATGCAAAGTGAATTCTGCAAAAGTACGAGAAGCCGAAATTGTCCGGTGAATGGGTAGGGTAAGCAAGTTCTCTCACCTGGAATTTCGTATTTGGATTTTTCTTTATGTTCTATGTATAGCAGATCTGAACGGCTACACCAACCAATACTTAAATTATTTATGTCAGCCATTAAGACTTCGTTCTCTTCTCCTTTTATGTGGGGATCCAATCATAGCAGATAGTTAACGCACTCTTTGAAATAGTTGGCCGGCTATCTTTGTCATATATATCGGTTGTACAGTGTTTATAATGACTTTGTTCTCGCTATGGACACAATCTTCTTCCAATTGTAATTATGCTTCTCTTCAAGTGGCTATCCACCTTTTCGATATTCCAGTAGAATCTGCTTTTACCCGGCTGTGCTTGGTTTCTCTCCTCCAAGAACTGTAAGAATTGATTCACTGATCCTCCAACCCCAAAATAAATATCTTTGGCAGTAAGTATAGTGAGAGGCATTTCATTGTAAGTCAACTCTAAAAGCATTTCACCCACTATGGGCAGTATTGGAGGTGAATATATCGTTTCACTCGTAAGAATAAGATTCTTTTGGTCGGGCATTTGCGGAAGAAGTCCGTGAATAATATCAACAAATTTTCTGCACCATGAACCGGATACAAAGCAAAGATCTATTTTGGATGATGCCAACCAACTTGTAAACTTTTGTGCCAGCTCCCTGCTAACGTAAATATCATTCTTCTCTGTAGATGACCTTTGCTTATCCCCTTGTATCTCTCGAAGTTCATCCAATGTTAATACATCCATACACCAGTTCACTAAAATATTCGGGAGGCTAACTAAACGGAGAACTTCGATGTTGTAGTCAGAAAGTATAAATCTTACTGGTTGGCACTGTAATTCCTTTTGCCTCCTATATCTAACGATCTTATCAAAAATATAGAGAGATGGTAGTGATGTTCCACATCCCAATTCAATGCAGTTAAATGAGCTGTCCAGTGTTAGGCCTTGCTTTTCTAAATCCATCGTATCCAATTTTCTAATCAAATCGTACGAACATTCCCAACTTTTTAACCCACCTTCATAAACTCCATGCTTCAAGTCTTCATATGTATCTCCAATCAGTATTTTAAATAGATCATCGTTCGTCCTAGACTTGAAATCATCCTCCATCATAAGTTGTTGCTTGACGTCAAACAACTCCCGCTTATATATATGTTCATTTTGTGTTGTACCTAACTCAAGTCTTTCAAAAGTTATTCGGTTTCCAATTAGTCCTTCTAGCAGATCCTTCAAATATGTTACTTTTGGCTCACACTGGACGTTAGTTTCGTCCAAAGGATTTGATTTAGCCAATTTTACATGTTGTTCTTCGTGAGGTTCTTTATTATTAAGTTCCTCTTCAGTGAATCCAAATGAAAATCCCATTCTATTTATTGTTCTTAACTTCAGATGCCTATACAATGCATTAAGAATCAAGTTCCGGTATGAATATCACTTGGAATGTTCAATTAATCAAGGTCGTTTAATTATTTCAGTCCAATTAAATCATGATCTAAATTTTTTTTCCCCCTGTTATATTTTTCTCCCTAACATCTGTACCCTAACCCTAACGAAAATTATCTGAATATATCCTTAGAAAAACAAGCACTTCAAATGTGACTAACGGATACGCTGTCAATTCCTTTGATATTTGAATTAAGTTTGCGTGGCACTTTTATTGTTGACATGACTGCAACTCAAGATCTTTCTGATTACGAGACCTACACTGATGAGTCCTTTGTTCCAGTTGAATTTGCCAATGGATTGGTAGTTTCAACCAATGATCCCGAAACAACGAACATAGACATCTTAACCTCTTTGAAAAGACTTAAGTTTGATTTACGAGATCTTAATAAAAAGATAAAAAAAAGTATAGATGTGAATTATGAAAGTTTAATTGATGAGTTTGAAAATTTAGAAAAGTTATCCTCTACAGTTAATGAAATCAATCCAGCCCTGTCACATTTGAATTCTTCATACATGCGACTCCAAAAGGAAATTGTCGATCCATATTCAGAATGTGTAAAGTTACATTTAGCATTGAAGAAAATTCATCAAACATCTACATTAATACGCTCCTCGTTGTACTTTATAGCACTGATTACAAAGATTGAGATGATAGACAGTTCAGATCATTCTTTACGCGCTGATAATTATGGGAATCTAGAGTTAATATCAGAGCACCTTTTTAAATTGAAGCAGTACATATCCGGTACACCATATCCACGAACTTTGAAAATAGTACGTGACTATGAACTATTCCAATCTTCACTTGTTTCTCATTGTGTCAATATTGGTTCAGCCTATCTTAAGGGCCTAACTCCAAGAGAGTACAATGACCAAGGGGTATTAAATGTTGCGAAGAGTCTTATGTACATTTCACCATCAACATTGTATAACAGACTTCAAGAGGTAATGACAAAATTATCATCCAGGTCTATTAATCTGATATCACGGAACTTTAACAATGTGAATGCTCTTGAAAATGTCTTTCGCCAGGTTTCAATGGATGCTAAAATGCTAACAAGCATGCAAAATGTGCTCGAAAGTAATAAGTGGATAGAGGATGATGAAAGTTCTGCTTCCAATATGTGGAATCAAATCCAGAAGTTTTTAGATTTGAATGCACCATTATGCACAATTTTTTGGAGAGATATCGCAACTGGCATTGAGCCAAGACTAAAGACCATCATACAAAAGGGTGGTCCAATCGCCAGAAATTTGAAAGATTCTAAAGAAAGCATCAAGCAAACGGTGAAAAATTCTGTTTCAGATTCACTAGGTAAGACCGATGATGGAGACAGTATGGAATTAACGATCATGCTCAATAGTGTAAGAAGCCTAGATTAACGTTTTGTACACTAAATAATGTTTTCTTAGTAAAGAATTATATTATATGATATATTATTCCGTGCGAAAACGGACTTGTTGTGTTTTCATGCTTTTTTTGTGCTTGCGTCCACCTCTTGTTCTAGGTCTTTTGGCTCTTTTTCCCGTGGTAAATTGCCTATTGAAAGTATTGTGCGATCTTTGAGCAATATCCCTTCTGTTTCGGAAAGCTGACTTAGCTACAATCTGTTTTTTCTTTAGCTTCAAGGCATACTTTCTTCTTTCTTCTTTAATTGCTTTCGCTTTAATTTTTGCAATACGCTTCTTCTTGCCAGGCCTACTTTTGTGCTTCTTTTCCAATCTTAGCTTTTCGATTTTTAACTCCTCGTCAACTTTTTTGTTATAAGATGCAAGATCTATCAATCTATAGCTATTCGTTGTGTGGCTTACTAATGTTTTCCGAAACCTGTCTATGATACTCTCACCTGAAACTGCACAAAGTTGAATCCTATTCATTGTATCATCATCTATATTGGCAAAATAATACGATTTTGGTCTATGCTGCTCATGAATCGCTTTTTCAAACGCATCATCGATTAAATCAGCGCTAAGTGTATTTTCCGCTAGATTCACTTTCACAAGCCCACCTGATGATTTGCTATCATTACAAACTGTTGGGTCTGTCGAAAACATGGGAAATAATTCTGTCCCATTTGATTTCTTTTCATCTGGATCTGTGCTTTCTTCTCCAGTTTCCTCTTCCTTCTCTTCTTCCTTCGCTATATCAACAATATCGTAAGCAAATCCGCCCGAAATTTCTTCCAAATTTGTTGAGTCATCATTTGGCTCTTGCCCTTCATCACTGGAACTGTTGTTAAATAAATCAGCTCTCGAAACACTGCAGAAAGAGCTACTAGTTAGTATGAAAAATGAATATGAAGCCCAGTATGTTAGGAGAGAAAACTTACACGACGAAGTCCGACATGTTTCTCGCTACAAGTAGTAGTAGTTCGAATGTTAAGTCCGGTTAGTCTTGTTTTGTTGTATATAGCAAGATATATATCACAGGTGATAATTGGTGATAATAGAGACAAAAGAAAGCTCAAAGAAAATAAATGCAAGATGATGACAAGGTCCAAAAAATTTTCCCTACTCTCAATTAACAAACCCACAGGGCCTAGGTGCGTGCGTTGCAATATAATTCATTTCTTATTCACACGATAGTTAAATTCAACTACAGCATACGGAAATGTTCAGTTATGGAATAATAAATAATAAATAAGATAAATAGAAAATGATGCTGCAGTATAGGTTGCGAAACTGCAGTTGTGGACTATCTTCTGACCCTAGCTTCTCTGCACTCTGAATGGGTAAATTGACATCATACTCCTTTCTTCCATCTGATGCATTATACAGTCGCACAAAGTGATGAGTTCCATCCAGAAATTCAGGCAGGTGTCAGTTTGTTGCGCAAAAGCCAAATATGTATTGCAATATGTATGCTCATAGTATAGTCATTGATCCGATCTTCATCGGCATTATCTGTAACGTGCGTCTGCATTCAGAGCGTACTGAATCTCCTGCTCCCACTTGTCACCATTGGCAAGTAATTTTTCCTTGTTGTAAAGCAATTCCTCGTGATCCTCAGTTGAAAACTCAATGTTTGGTGTCTCGACGATGGCATCAACAGGACAACTTTCTTGACAGTAGCCACAGTATATACATTTTGTCATATCAATATCATACTTGTATGTTCTTCTTTGACCATCCGCCCTTTCCTCAGCTTCAATTGTGATTGCCTGAGCTGGACAAATGGCTTCACAAAGCTTGCATGCAATGCATCTCTCTTCTCCAGTAGGATACCTTCTTAATGCATGCTCTCCTCTATATCTTGGTGAAAGTGGACCCTTTTCAAATGGATAGTATATTGTGTATGGTGCTCTGAAGAACATCTCTAGTACAACCCACATACCTCTGAACATCTCTGAAAGCAAAAACCATTTTGTAGCCTTGGAGACTGCACCCTCTTTAGACTCTTCCCATGTTTTAGGTCTTGGTAGTCTAAATCCTGATGGCCATGTGGCTTGCTCTGTACCTGCTGTAGTAGCCAAAGATTGCAATGCAATCCTTGCTGTCGAAAAGTTGCATGATTTGATGGCCAATGAGCTGCCAGCTCGAAGTGTTGCGATCCGATAAGCTGGTCTGAATGCAAACATCATAATATTTTTCCCCCTCTTTATAAGTTTATTCACTGCCTTTTTCCTCCTTTTTCAGATATTAAATTAATGATGCTTGGTTATATTCAACGAAGATGATCGTTAGCTAATTTGCATTGAGTTAATTGAACATGTTGATTTTTTTTTATCTCATTTTTATTCGTTTGCAATCCACCGCTCCCTGATTTTTTTGTATTCCGGTTCTAAATTTTTATGCCTCCCCAAGTAATAAATATATTTTCTTCTTACCGTCTGCCACTTGCAAGCCAAACAAGCAATGAAAATTTATTTGTTTTGCTATTATGTCCTTATTTTTATTGAGTTAAAAGCATAGAAAACAGACGCGTCGTTTTTTTTTCTTTTATTTCTTCCTTTTTCTTGAAGTTAATGAAAAGTAATAAAAAAAAGACGCGCTCAAAACGACACAAGAAGTATCCCCTCATATCTCACCTCAAGTATTTACTTGCATTTTCTAGTACATCTATACTCAAGCAATTATCAATCAACTAAAGGTTCAATTTGAATATTTCATCAATTATTAATCACAATGTTAAGACAATCAGTCAGAGCTTTCTCGACTTCCGCCGTCTCAAAGATGGCACGTATGTCTCTTATTGGTACAATTGGTACAGATCTCGAAAAGAAGACGACAAGTTCTGGTAAAGAGTTTATCAGATATGCTGTTGCCGTCAATTCAAAATCCAAGGATGATGAGACCTCCTGGTATAATGTTGCTTGCTTTTTTCCTGCCCAGATTAACTTTATGACAACATATCTTGGAAAGGGTGCCAAGATTTTCCTCGAAGCAGACGCTTCAAACACAAGCTATGAGAAGCAGGATGGTAGCAGAGCTAGATCGCTTATGCTATTTCAGACAAGTGTTGAAGCTATTAAGTTCCCAAAAAGACCCGAAGAAGACGGTGGGGCTCCAACCCAGCAGCAGCAATGAATGCTTCATTTGAAGAGTGGGTGAGTGTTTTTTGACTTTAAAGCCAACAACTAAATGATAGCTCATTTATTTGTTTTCGCCTTATACTATTTTGTTGTTTTTTATTATGTTGATATCTTATGTCAAAGTGCATTATTCTCTCTTCCATAAGCTTGTTTAAGTTTTACGAGTGTTTGTTAGCTGCTTTTTGTCTGTTTTTACAACCTCCCCCTTTTTCCACAAATTCTGTGCGATTGTGTTTGTACAAGTGTTATTTCTTTTTCTTTACATCTAAAACATGTACTTAGTTTGAATAAGTTAATTTTCAGTCTATTTTTTACTTGTATACCTGTATTATATAAACGATGTTTTTGCTTACTGCCTTGCAATATTACGTTAAGCGAGTGTTTCAGGTTTTTTATTTCAATAATTGAACTACATTTTCACATCGTTACGAGGTATGATGGTATCCTCGTTACAGGATCTGTTTGTAATAATTGTGTACACTATATGTTGGATAATGTTAGAAAAGAATACGGAAAATATGCGTGCCACTGCTGCATGCGTTTGCAATTTATCCAAATGGGAAGACAATTTGACCCAAAGTAGACATAATTTAGTACCAAAAAAGTTTAGCCCTCTCGAAACAAGAAAAAAATAAAAAATGAAATAGGAATTAAAAGCAAGACAAGAAAAAACGCCGAATGAAAAAGAAGAAAAGTTAGGGTGGGAAAAACTAATTCTTTCATATTTGCATCAATGTGTCTATGATCAGTCGAAGCGATTTTCCTCTCATGGGGACGATATATATTTATCATAGTTGGCTTCCAAATCATGCAGTCCGTTTTCTTCCTTTAACTGTTCCTCCTCTTCTTTTAATACGTTCAGGAGGTCTGGATCATTATATAGATCAAACTCTGCATCTTCGGTTTGCGGAGCAACGGTTTCAGATGGGGAACTCGTTTCACTATAGTTCAGATTTGTGGATAGATCTTCTTTTTTCTCAAATGCGTCCAAATTACTTGTGCCTGCCACAAATGTAGTTGCAGTAGACTTTGCTGGAGAACTAAGTGTGAAATGCCTCGTAATATAATTTTCTTTTGCTTTTTCGTCGCATTTCCTTTTCCATTTTCGGCCAGTTGACACAATATGGTAGCCATAAGGAAGCTTTTCCAAAACATTGGTGTACATTTCCATTGCATCCTTGCCTGTTCCAAATGCCAAAAAGCCAATAAATGAGCAGCATATGAACACCCATTTAATAATATCTAATGAACTTTCATGAGCAAAGCGAAGAACCATTTGGGAAAACATCTTAGAGTGATATTGCGAGGAATAGAATTCAGCATCGTTTTCCCTAAGTTGTAGGCCTAAATATAAGCACGTTAATATAAGAATTGCAAGAAGGGTAAGGCAAAAGAGTAGCAACCTCATAAACTTTCTCATTGACATGCCTGAATTTGTGCACACCAATATGTTTTTAGCAGTTTTTCTTTTTCTGAAGAAAAGAATCACTGTTCCTACCGTAAGACAAACATCTAAAAAGCACCAAAAGAAAATCCAGAAAAAGAACACTAAAATTGAAACACCATCCTTACTCATAGCTATTGTGCATCCATCCATTTGATATATGGAATATCTTTGAGATATTGCCGCTTGACTGGCTGCCATAATGATCAATGGAAATATGATAGAACAAAATACTTCAATCCCTATTCTTGTTTTCACATGAGAAAACCACCATATAGTGGCTTTGTTCACCATAAAAATTAGAAACAAATTAAGTAAAATGCAGAAAAGTGTGCTATAGCATCCGACAAATGCTATTGTTTCCACTCTAATCATGATGTCACACCACCCTTTACCATTCCAAGCTGTGAGATAATTGTCCCCTCCCCAAACCGAAACGTCAACGAGTCCTTTGAGATTCATTAATTCGAACAGCAGAAGAAGTACAACTGCAGGTAAATTTCTGTTACTGATATGCCAAGCAATCGGTGCAATATTTAAAGCCAAGCAAATAGCTTGAAGAGCAATAAATGCTGCTCGTAAGCAAGCCATGGTTTTCTATGTTCTGTCTTATTCCGTTTTAGATATTCTTTATATCGGAATCCTTTTAAGGATGTCTTGGCTTTTGTGGCTTAGTCAACTTTAAAATTGTCATTTTAGTTGAATATATATGAAATAAGATTTCTTATCAAAAATTTGAAACTGAAAATATATCAAACATCTTATTCTCTAGAAAAGTTGTTAAAACTGTTTGAAGTGAGTCCCTTTGAAGGCCAAAATAAGTAATAAAAAATTCTCCAACGATTATCCAGACTAAAATCCCTCTTTACCAATCAACAATTATTAGGCACTATTAATTGTTTCTGACTATTAGGTATATCATCCCAAACATCATAGCTTCAAAGCATAATAGCAAGATGCATCCTAAGCTCCAATGATCTAGTTGAGATTGAATTTTGATATGACTTCTATAATATTTTTCCACTTGTAGAATATTTAATGCACCGGTTGTCGAATTTTCCTGAGCGTAGAATATATCTGGCTGCCCCATTTCGCTTCCAGTAAAATCAGGCAAGTTTTCAATTTCCCTATCACCACTGAAAAATGAAGTAATTACGTTGCAGACTTTCATTATTGGAAATGTTAATAGCACTGGAGGGAAAATTAGTCCGCTGATCAAAATCTTGAATATATCAATTCCGCGTTAGTATGTTCTTTCTCTCTTTCTTTTTTTTGTCCCGCGATTCTTTAATAACATCGACACTAGTAGAGAGGATACTGTACTCACCGTCCAGGAATACCGAAGAAACTTCTTTATCGTATTGCAACTTCTACAGTTACACAAGTAATGGCTAATGTGTGCCGTTTTAACTTCTGGAACAAATGTTGAAATTTTGAGTCTCATTTTTGTCCGAAGTCAATTGGCACCTTTAATCAGATCAAAAAAAATTAGGGGATTCAAAAATGTTTTGGTATATTCAATTTCTGTATAGTATTAAATATGCTTCTTCATATATAATTTGAGTATATATTACATCGATAGTATTTATATTAGTATTTTAAGCAATATGTTTCACGAACGTTGCTGTATCAAATGGTCTAGGAATTCAGCCTCCGATCTACAATTTATTTCCTTTTTTGGCTATTCCAATGCGAGACGAACAGATTTCACCCTTTCTCTCACCAGTTGATCTGTTTGTCGGAGTCTGACTGAAACACTATTGAAATTTCGTAATAGTAGTCCAAATATGCTTAAAACTCATTCCAACCGTACAGTATCAATAAGACATAAATGTAGATGCAAAAAGCCTTCTATCGAAAAAATTCTCAACAATGCGAAGAAGCGCTTGCATTATCGCCATAATAGCAGCCTTGTTAATCTTTGATCTTACGAAAACGTCCTCCCAAACATTTATCAATATGTGCAGCAAACCGCACACCAGCAATCTCTCGCTGACAGTTGGAGCACCTGAAATATATGTCATTGCCATTCATTGACTCAAGCTGAGCAGCTTTCTCCCCCATTAACGGACCGTTATGATCAAACGCATTTTTATATATATCATTTCCATTAAGATTAAATTGAAACCTTCCAATATCAGGTTCCTTTTGAAGATTCACTGGTTGGGGTGTTGTGGATCTCGAACTATTGCCGTTGTTATGGCTATTGTGATGTTTCCTTCTTTGTGAGCCATGCGTAGCTTCCTCTGATGGTGCTCTAGGAAACTTTTCCTCGTTTCTAGAATCAATAAACTTTGGTGCTGTAACTGTACCATACTTTTCTTCCAAAAGTTTTTCCTTCATTACTGATTTTGTAATTATCTCTTCTGTATATTGAGAGAGCATATCTCGAAGTATGGACAAGGATACAGATGCATAAGTGAGTTTTTCTTCGGTCATATTGATTTATATGTTTTATGGCAGATATGGCTTAGGTACAGTTCACGAATTTTCAAAAAAGGCTTAATAATTTGAATTTTCCCGTTTCCGTTAGATCGTAATTTGATTTCACCAAGACAAAGGTTCGCTTTCGAGATAAACCGTCAATTTTTGACGTATCCAAATATCAATGAAGGTACCAACTAACCACAGACCTTTTGAACCTCTTAGCACAAGATTCCTCCTTCTTATCTGTGAATCCTCAGTTTGGAATGGCACTCAAGTCGGATCTTCTTTTTTTCGATGATGGCCGCAGTACTGATAAGATTGTAGTATTTTTGTACGTGGTACTGATTAGAATTTTTTTTTTTTTTTTTCAGAACGATCACCTTTTTTTTCAAATTAGTCATCTCACCCCGTCTACAAATCGAAAGATATTATTAATTCACCCTAAATTCTATTAGACGTCACTTCGCCAACGAAAGAATATTTATCAAATACTGCATTTTAATCATAATGGAGCTTGATCCCGAGACTGAAGGATTACTAGACTTGACCAATAAAGGTAATGGTCCAAGGAGCAAAGAAAATGGGAGTGAAGACGATGATGACATACAAGATTGGTCTATTGTCGCATCAGTCTCGAAGCGAGGTCAGAAGGATTTTGAACCCCTTGTTTGTGACGATGAGAGTCAAGATTTGTCTGCTTATGATAGTGATGCATTGAATGCTTCGCGAAATATGATGTTTTCCGCATTATCGAAAAGCAGAGGTACTATTGTCACACTCGATAACATGAATAGAAGCACAATTTATATTAACATTCGGAACACAAATGATATTTTTATGCCTAAAGCAAGAGGAAAGTTTTTAGAATCTATGGGTCACATAGATAGAAGAATTGTTTGTCATTTTAACTATGAGGAAGCGTTATATCTAGTCGAAAGAGGCACGTGTTTGGCCAGACTTTTCGATATTGATGAAGAAAAGAATGCAAAGTATCAAAGAATGTTGCCACTTACATTGGAAGCTGTTTATTCATTACTTATTCATGATCAAGAACAGTTAGATCGATATCTTGTTTATTCAATATTGAAAAGAAACGGGTATATTGTACGCAGACATGACGAGTTCGACCATGCTATATCATCCAAATCTTTGTATAATAATCAGAAGGTTATCAAAGATTATAATATTTCCAATCAAAAGAAAATCACACGCAAAGCAATACAGCCGCATCCCATCCTTAACCCTTCTTTATGGACTAACTTATTGGTATCTTTTAGTAATTGGATCGGAATACCTCTTCCAGTTAAATTTCTGGGTTCCTACTTCAATTTTTTTACCTACCTCTCATGGAAGTTGAGGGGTCTACGGGACCATAATAATACAGTTCATCGAATGAAAAAAGCACATGTTCATAATTATTATATTTCATTCAATGTATGGAAACCCATGGTCAATTTCAAAAAAAAGAGCCCTCCTCTTCCCGATTTCCAAATTGTGGTTGTCAAAGCTTGGGCTGAATTTCCAAGGTACCAAGATATTAAGCATTTAATCAAGAGATCTGGAATTAATCCAGAGAATTTTCATAGACGAATCAATCATCACACACAAAAAATATCGCATATCAGTTCAGAATGGGACTATTCTCGGGGTATTAATATTCATAATTTGAAGTATAACGAGCAAAGTATAACATTCGCAATTGTGGATAATGGTATTGTAAATTTTGCTAACCTTTCTGATTGCTGCTTTGCTCAGGAAGGTGCATGCTGGAGAGATTATTGGTCATTCCCTAGAAAGAGAAGAGGGAAGGGGAGGAGAAAAAAGAGTGATAAAATGAAAAGCAAGACGACTAGAAAGATAGCCCCGGCAAAACAATAACATTTGTCTGCTTCTTAAATATTTCCTTATTCTTTAAACAGTTGTACTATCATAAAGATTAGTAAACAGTTGTCAATAAATGTCAATAAATCATAGAACGTAGGATTGTCTGGTATGTGTAATACTCTAAAATCCCAAAATCTCAAAAAATAATATAAAAAATAAATCGTAGCATCGGCTGGTTTCGATCCAGCGACATCAGGGTTATGAGCCCTGCGCGCTTCCGCTGCGCCACGATGCTTCACACTTTATTTAAGTCCACTTGGTCAAATATCCATTTAATATATTTTGGTAAATTTTATAATACTATGGTTAGATATCCGATCTTCTGTCGAAGGGTCGGAGTTAAGTATTGCCTTATGTGTTACTCCCAGGCTTTAGCTATCAAACTTCTTCTTTAATAGAACCAATAAGAACCTAGCAGTCGGGGAGATTCAGACAATTGTAAGATCGGTTACCTAAGTGGGTGGATATAAATGCACCAAGTGGTCTGTGTGATAATGTTAATGCCTTTAACATTCTAACAATTGTGTATGTGTCACCATAGAAGAAAATGA